>CWGX01000041.1_pt2 | contig 68577 bp, 57 predicted proteins | sample 682481 | NCBI WGS metagenome assembly CWGX01 (sample SAMEA3735743, study PRJEB9488) | human gut metagenome | biome: ENVO:mammalia-associated habitat; material: ENVO:feces | place: Malawi | collected 2009-02-27 | reverse complement strand
GAAGCCCGGAATTCCGGGCTTCTTCCATATTTTTTGTTCATTTCGGACGGATGCAGGCTCACACCTTTCTTATTGAGAACCGTTCGCTGCGACTACAGCGGCAATACGCCGACGTCGGCCGTGTGCACGACATGGTTTTCGCCCGCATCGTCACGCACGCTCAGCGACGCGTCGGCGTTCAGCGCCGTCGCCGTACCGGTCAGCACCGAACCATCGGTGAAGCGCGCCTCAACACGACGTCCCAGCGTCCAGCACACGCGGGAAGTCTCCTCGCGCAGCCGCTCGGCGGCGGCATGCGGGTCTGCCACGAAACCGCTCAGTCGGGAACTCAGCGACCGCACGATATGCGCGGCGATCATATCACGCAGTGTCCGGGCATCGGGCAGCCCTTGCACATGCAGTTGCAGTGACGTGGACTGCTCCGTGGGCAACCGGTCGGCCGGTATCGCGAGGTTGATGCCGATGCCGATCACCAGCGCCGCGCTGTCATCGCGCCCGGGCAGCGGCACCATCTCGGTGAGAATGCCACCCAGCTTGCGTCCCTGGCAGAACAGGTCATTCGGCCACTTGAGCCGCAGACCGCAATCTTCACTGGCCACCCCACATTCGGCGAGCGCGCCCCGCAGCGCATCCAGCGCGGCAAACCCGGCGATCACCGTCAGCCAGCCGTTTACGCTGCCGTCGGCGATCACGCCCGCCGGCAGCGTGGCGATGTACGAGCAGGTCATCGATTCGCCGGGAACACTCACCCATGTGCGTTCCAGCCGGCCGCGGCCCGCGCTCTGCACATCAGTGGCCACCACGGCCACACCGGCACCCCCGTCGGCCGGAGGCGCCATGGTGCCGTCGCGCAGCATCTGCCGCGCCAGCGTATTGGTCGATGCGGTTTCCACCACCGCAATCACATTGTCAGCCACCTCGGTGGTGCGTGGCATGTTTGGAATGATTCCCCTTGTTGTTTCCGACATGCCTTCAGATTATGCCCGATATCGGCCTACGGCAAATGCCGGCAATGGCACGATCGCCGCCGTTCAAGGCGCATCGGTAGAATACCGTGACATGACCACAGCTCACATCACGGATCACTCCAGCGCCACCCCGGCCCGCGGCGGGCGCGGAGGCAGCGGCGGCAGGTCACGACGCGCCACCGGCACCACCCTCGCGCGTCTCGCGGCCGTGGCGCGATGGACGCTGGCCGTCGCGGCCTGCCTGTGGATCGCCTTGTGCGTGGCGGTGGGGCCGCTCTACTGGGCAGACTCCTCGATCGCGGATTTCGGCGCGGTGAACTGGTTGTTTGCCGTTGTCGGATTCCTTGTACCATTCGCCGCCGTGGTCGCGATGACTCGCTGGGCGAACGGCATACCGGTGTTCGGCTGGTCCAGCGGCAAGAACGGCCTGCATCCACGGCGCCTGATTCCGGCGGGCGCACGTCGCGCGGCCTCGCGGTTCCTGGCATCCGCTCCCGGCTCGTGGGTCAGCCGGACCGGACGGTTCCTCGCCCGGGTATGCGTACGTGCCACCGACCGGTGGTGGAAAATCGCACTGATCCTGTTCATCGGCTGGCTTTGGGTGCCGACGACGCTGCTGTCCGCGTTCGGCGCCGACATCCGCTCTCAGGCTCGCGAGTTCAGCTGGGGCTGGAACCAATGGACCGGCCTGGATCAGCCGTATATCGGATTCTTCTCATTCGTGCCGATGGACATCTATCCGACCGCGCACTACATATGGCCGTCGAATCCGACGTACCTGACCGATCAGCACAACATCGTGCTGACGGTACTGTATGGTGCCGTGCTGTCGGTCTCCCGGTATTTCACCGATTCCAACGACGTCGGATTCGTGGTGCTGTCATCCGCGCAGTTCCTGTTCGCCGCGTTCTGCTGCGCCGCCACCGCCAACCGGTTCTTCAACCTGCCGTGGCTGCCGCGCCGCGCCGGCATTGACTTCACGCATCCCGAACGCGGGCCGATGGCACTGGTCATGCTTGATTTCGCGCATCCGGAGCGCGGGTACGCCTCCCCCGGCTTCGCGGCGCGGGCATGTGCCGGGAACGGACGCCTGCCCGAAGGCGTCTCGGGATGGTTCTCGCGTCTGGTGATTATCCTGTTCTTCCTATGCTGTCCGCTCGCGGTGTTCTCGACGATCTCGCTGACGAAATCGCCTCTGTTCGCGTTCTCGTTCGTGTGGGCGTTCGGCGTGTGGTACGAGCTGTTCCGTACGTGGCGAGGCAAGGGCGACAAGGTGGTCAGGCTGCGCCGTCGCAGCCTTATCGCATTGATCCTGGCCTGCGTGGTGATGCTGGCGAGCGCGAAGTACGCTTGGTACATCATCGTGCTGCAGCTGATTCTTGCGCTGCTTTCCGACCATCGCCGCTGGAAGGCGTACGTCGTCGCGTTGCTGCTGCCGGTCATCGTGCTGCATGGCGGCGTCGTGATGCTGACCCGCACCGGTGCGATCATCAGCGGCGATCCAATCGAAAGCCACGGCGTCCAGCTGCAGCAGATCGCCCGCATCGCCAAGCGCAATCCGGGTAGCATACCGCAGTCCGCCAGGGAGGAGATCGCGCCGATCTTCAATCTCGATCAGATGGCCGACGCCTACCAGCCGCAGGATGCCGACCCGGTGAAGTCGTCCGGCATCCAGTCGAAGAAGGTGAGCTACCGCTGGCGGTCGGTCACGCAGGAGGACATGGCCCGGTTCAATAGCGCCTGGGGGCAGATCGTCAAGGCCGATCCCGTCACCGCCATCGACGCGCTGCTGGCGAAGTGCTTCGGCTATTTCAACCCGATGGATCAGCCGTACGTGTCGATGGATTACTACGTGACCAGCGATTATGTGACAGACCAGACCACGTGGATCAAATACTGGTGCAGCGAGTGGCGGCAGTCCATCGCCGAGGGCGCGAAGCAGTTCGGTGAGATTCCGGTGCTGGGATGGGTGGCTCACGGCAACCTGTATGTGATGATGACGCTGCTGATCGGCGCGGCCGAAGTGGTGCTTCGCCGGTGGCGCACACTGGTCATGCATCTGCCGCTGCTTCTGCTCATGGGCGTGATGATCACCGCGCCCGCGAACAATTTCGAGCGGCATATGCTGCCGGTGGCGTTCGTGTTCGGATTCGTGGTGCTCACGTTCTGGCGGGAGTCGCAGCGGGCGCGGCGCAACGCGGACATCCGGTGACGACTGGTGACGCTTGCAGACGGTTCGGCTATGCTGGACGGTATGACCGATTTCGACACGGAGCATGGTTCCGTTGACTTTCTTGACCTGCTGAGCAGTGGTTCCGCTCAGGATGACGCCGATTCCCGACTGGAATCGGTGGCGTTCGCGTGTCTGGTCAATGGGTTGGCGGATGAGCGTGCCGCGGCGATTCTGGGGATTCTTGATTTTTCGGATGATTTTCTGTGCTTTGCCATCGGCGGCAAGCCGTTGCACACGATGGCGGGCACAAGGGCCGCGATCCGCAGGACCGTGCATGATCTGGGCGGCGGGCCGTGCGTGACGGGAACGACGAACGGTCTGTGCGTGGCGCTGATCATGCCGCGTGCGGCGGCGACGCCCGATGTGACGTGTACCAATACGCTGTCGGCGTTCTCGACGAAGGCGCCGGTGTGCCTGGGACCTTTGCGCCGCGGTGTCGAGGGTGCCTGCCGCACGGTGCAGGCGGTCCGTTCGGCGATTGCGGCGGCTCCCGCATTGCCGCAGGTTCCGCGCCCGATGCGTGCCGATGACGTGCTGCCTGAGCGGGCGCTGCTGGGGGATCAGGATGCCGTGGACGAGCTGGTGAATACGGTATATGCCAGTCTGCAGACGGCGGGGCCGGACGATCCTACTTTGGAGACCGTGTCCACGTTCCTGCGCAACGGCGGCTCGTTGGAGACCACGGCCAAGGAATTGAGCGTACACCCGAACACGGTGCGGTACCGTTTGAAGCGGGCCGCCGAAACCACCGGCTGGGACGCCGCTGACGCGCGCGAGGCCTACGTGTTACGCACCGCCATCGCCCTGGGCCGCATGCATACCGCCTGAGCGCACCGCGACTGAGGAGCAACGCCGGCAACGCGCCACCACACAGCACACTCCTGAACACGCCGCGATGCGCTCGGTACCAAGACGCACCGAAGGAAGCGGTACAAAGGTACCGCGACTGAGAAGCAACGCAGGTAACGCGCCATCGCGGCGTGTTCAGGCGTGTTCAGAAGAGGCGAAGGGAATCATCTTCCCTACCCTTCATCTCGTCATAATCGAGGATGAGGCATTCGAAACCGCGGTCCTGGGCGAGGACGCGGGCCTGAGGGGTGATGGTCTGGGCGGCGAAGATGCCGTGGACGGGGGCGAGGAGGGGATCGCGGTTGAGGAGCTCGCAGTAGCGGGTGAGCTGCTCGACGCCGTCGATGCCGCCGTGGCGTTTGATTTCGATGGCGACGTGCTCGCCGTCGGCGTTGAGGGCCATGATGTCGACGGGGCCGATGGCGGTGGGGTATTCGCGGCGGATGAGCTTGGAGCCGGGGCCGATGCGGTCGATCTGTTCGGAGAGATAACGCTGGAGGTGGTCTTCGACGCCGTCCTTGATGAGGCCGGGATCGATGCCGAGGTCATAGGTGGTGTCGGAGTAGACGTGGTACAGGGAGACTTCCAAGACGTCGCTGGTCTTGTCGGCGCAGACGCGAAGGATATGCTCGGGGGCAGGCCCGTCCGCGGCCTCAGCAGAGCCCGGGGTGACGTCCTTCAAAGTGCAGGGCGCAGCCATCCAGTTGAGTGGCTTGTATGAGCCGAGTTCGGAGAAGATCAGCAGACTGTTGTCGGCCTTTATGAGCAGAACGCGCTTCGCGGGAGGAAGCGACGCACTGAGGCGACCGGAATATTCAGCAGAGCAATCAGCAACAATAACGCGCACGTCACACCAGTGTACAGTACGCGCGGAAGGGAGGGAGCGCCTCTCGGACCAGTAACAGGCACGACCGTACGGCCACGCCGACAGCGCGAGCGTATCGAACGCCAAAATACGGGTTGAAATCGCCGCTTTGAGCAATTCCCCGTGTGAAATCGCCGTTTCAGGATCCAAAACCGGCGATTTCACACGGGGAATTGCGGATTTCGGCTATTTCAACCCGTATTTTGGTGGGAATGGTGGAGTGCGCCGGGCATTGACGGGGGGGGGGATAACAGCGAGTAGATAACGCAAAAAGGGCGCCGCCTGCGGGATGCAGACGACGCCCAGCGCGAGCGCAACGGCACAGCCGCTGCCGTGCCGAAGAGCTCGCTATTCGATACCGGGTCCTTCAGTGCGGACCACGTCACGGCCGCGTTCGACGGCAACCGTGAGCTTGTTGGAATCGAAGGAGATGAATCCGTCACTGACCTCGAACGCATGGCGCTCGCCTGCGGGATCCACGACCGAAACCGTGCCTCCCTTGATCACCGTGAGCACCGGCTCGTGGTCGGCCAGAATACCCATCTCGCCTTCGGAGGCGGGGATGGTGACGGACTTCGCCGTGCCGTGCCACACCGGGTGATCGGCGGCGACGATGTTGACCTGCATCAGGGCCTTTGACGATTCAGCCATCACTCACCAAGTTCCTTCTGCAGATCGTGCCACTTCTTTTCGAGGTCGTCGATGCCGCCGATGCCGGAGAACGCCTGCTCCGGGACGTCGTCGTACACGCCGTCGCAGATGCGGGTGAAGGCCTCGATGGTCTCGTCGGCCGGCACGTAGGAGCCCGGACGACCGGTGAATTTCTCGGCCACGTAGAAGTTCTGGCCGAGGAACTGCTCGATGCGGCGGGCGCGGTTGACGGTGGTCTTGTCCTCTTCCGAAAGCTCGTCGATACCAATCAGGGCGATGATGTCCTGCAGCTCCTTGTTACGCTGCAGAATGGCCTTGACGCGGTTGGCGCAGTCGTAGTGGGCCTGGCCGACGTAACGCGGATCAAGGATTCGCGAGGTGGAGCTCAGCGGGTCGACGGCCGGGTAGATGCCCTTGGATGCGATGTCACGAGAAAGCTCGGTGGTCGCGTCCAGGTGAGCGAAGGTCGTCGCCGGGGCCGGGTCGGTGTAATCGTCGGCGGGCACGTAGATGGCCTGCAGCGAGGTGATGGAGTGGCCTCGGGTCGAGGTGATGCGCTCCTGGAGGGAGCCCATCTCATCGGCCAGGTTCGGCTGGTAACCCACGGCGGAGGGCATGCGGCCCAGCAGCGTGGAGACTTCGGAGCCGGCCTGCGTGAAGCGGAAGATGTTGTCGATGAACAACAGCACGTCCTGGTTCTGCACGTCGCGGAAGTACTCGGCCATGGTCAGTGCGGTCAGCGGGACGCGCAGACGGGTGCCCGGCTGCTCATCCATCTGGCCGAAGACCAGTGCGGTCTTCTCCAGAACGCCGGCCTCGCCCATCTCGCCGATGAGGTCGTTGCCCTCACGGGTACGCTCGCCGACGCCGGCGAACACGGACACGCCGCCGTGGTTCTGGGCGACGCGCTGGATCATCTCCTGGATCAGCACGGTCTTGCCGACGCCTGCACCACCGAACAGACCGATCTTGCCGCCCTGCACGTACGGGGTCAGCAGATCGATGACCTTGATGCCGGTTTCGAACATCTGGGTCTTGGACTCCAGCTGGTCGAATGCCGGCGGCTTGCGGTGGATGGGCCAGCGTTCGGTGACCTTGATGGTCTCGTCGGCCTTCTTGTTCAGCACGTGACCGGTCACGTCGAACACGTGGCCCAGGGTCACGTCGCCGACGGGCACGGAGATCGAGCTGCCGGTGTCGTGCACCGAAGCGCCGCGGACGAGGCCGTCGGTGGGCTTCAGGGCCACGGCGCGCACGGTGGAGTCGCCAAGGTGCTGCTCGACCTCAAGCGTGATCGTGTGCGCGGTCTCGCCTTCCTCGTGAGCGCCGGTGTTGGTCAGCTCGACGGTCAGGGCGTTGTAGATATCGGGCAGGTGGCCCACCGGGAATTCGACGTCGATAACCGAACCCTGGATACGCGTCACACGTCCATTGATCGGCTCTGCAGCCGTCTCGGGAGCCGCTGTGGTCTGATTGTCAGCCATATGCGTTCCTACTCTTCCTTTGTGTTCAGCGCGTCGGCGCTGCCGATGATTTCGGTAAGTTCCTGGGTGATGGACGCCTGACGGGAGGCGTTCATCTTACGGGTCAGCGAGTCGATCAGGTTACGCGCATTCTCCGTCGCCGTGTGCATGGCGTTCTGCCTGCTCGCGGTCTCGGACGCGGCCGCCTCCAGCAGGCATTCGTGAATACGCGACTGGATGTACTTCGGCAGGATGGCATCCATCACCTTGTCCAGGCTGGGCTCGAAGCGGTACAACGGGCGCACCTTGGAGCTTGCGGCGTTGTCGCCCTCGCTCTCGCGCGACATGCCCGGGCCGGATTCGACCTTGGCCTCGACCACTTCGACGGGAAGCATACGCAGCACGCGCACCTTCTGCACCACCATGTTGATGAACTCGGTGTAGACGATGTAGAGTTCGGAGACCCCGCCCTGGCTGGCCGGCTTCATGTAGGCGGTCATCAGTGCGTTGGAGATGGCCTCGGCGATTTCAACGCCCGGCTTGTCGGTATCCCCCTCCCACGTGTCGGCGATTGCGCGGTTGCGGTACTTGTAGTACGTCACGCCGCGCCGGCCATACACGTAGAGCTCCGGCTGCTTGCCGGCGTCGTCGAGTCGCGTGAGCAGTTCCTCGGTCTCACGGATGATCGACGAGGTGTATGCGCCGGCCATGCCACGATCCGCCGTCAAGGCGAGGACGGCAACCTTGGGGTTGTCCTCCTCCTTCTTGACAATCGGATGCGTGATACGGGTGTGGGCTACCACAGCCTGAACGGCATCGAAAATCGCATCGGCGTACGGCTTCGCGTTCAGGGCCACGTCACGGGCCTTGGCGATATGCGAAGACGCGATCATCTCCTGGGCGTTGAAAATCTTCTCCAGCGATCCCGTAGAGGCGATCCTGCCCTTCAATGCGAGTTGCGATCCCATGGGCTACTTCTTTTCTCCAGCCATCGGGTGCTTGGTCGGATCATGCGCGGGCTTGTCGGCCTTGGCGATGATCTTCTCCTGCTCCACGGGCACGGGCTTGCGCGTCGAGGACTTCTTCACGACCAGCGGCTTGCCGGCCTTGGTCACGTACGTCTCGCGGAACGCTTCGACGGCCTCGTCCAAGGCAGCTTCGGTGTCAGGCGTGAAGTTCTCGGTCTCACGGATGGTCTTGAGGATGTCGGTGCTGTGCTCCAGGTAATCGAGCAGCGCGTGCTCGAACGGCAGCACGTCGCCCAGCGGCAGATCATCCATCTTGCCATGGGTGCCGGCCCACACGGAGACGACTTCCTGTTCCATCGAATACGGCGAGAACTGCGGCTGCTTGAGCAGCTCGGTCAGGTGCGAGCCACGGTTCAGCTGGTTCTTGGACGCGGCGTCCAGATCAGACGCGAACATCGCGAAGGATTCCAGCGAACGGTACTGCGCCAGCGAGATCTTCAGCGTGCCGGAGACCTTCTTCAGGGCCTTGGTCTGTGCGGCGCCACCGACTCGGGAGACCGAGATGCCGACGTCCACGGCGGGACGCTGGTTGGCGTTGAACAGATCGGACTGCAGGAAGATCTGGCCGTCGGTGATGGAGATCACGTTGGTCGGGATGTACGCGGACACGTCGTTCGCCTTGGTCTCAACGATCGGCAGGCCGGTCATGGAACCGCCGCCCAGATCGTCGGAGACCTTCGCGCAGCGTTCGAGCAGACGCGAATGCAGGTAGAAGACGTCGCCAGGGTACGCTTCACGCCCCGGCGGGCGGCGCAGCAGCAGCGAGATCGAACGGTAGGCTTCGGCCTGCTTCGACAGGTCGTCGAAGACGATGAGCACGTGCTTGCCGTGGTACATCCAGTGCTGGCCGATGGCCGAACCAGTGTACGGCGCGATGTACTTGAAGCCTGCGGAATCGGAAGCCGGGGAGGCCACGATGGTGGTGTACTCCATGGCACCGGCCTCTTCGAGGCTCTGGCGCACGGATGCGATGGTCGAACCCTTCTGACCGATGGCCACGTAGATGCAGCGCACCTGCTTCTTCGGGTCGCCCGTTTCCCAGTTCTTCTTCTGGTTGATGATGGTGTCGATCGCGATTGCGGTCTTGCCGGTCTGGCGGTCTCCGATGATGAGCTGACGCTGGCCGCGGCCGATCGGCGTCATCGCGTCGATGGCCTTCAGGCCGGTGGACAGCGGTTCGTCGACGGGATGACGGTGCATAACGTCAGGAGCCTGGGCTTCGAGGATTCGACGCCCTTCAATGCCCTTGATTTCACCCAGACCATCGATCGGGTTGCCCAGCGGGTCCACGGTGCGGCCGAGATAGCCGTCGCCGACGGGCACGGAGAGCACTTCGCCGGTGCGTCGGACCTCCTGGCCTTCCTCGATGCCTGCGAAATCGCCGAGGATAACCACGCCGATCTCACGGGCGTCAAGATTGAACGCCAGGCCGAGCGTGCCGTCCTCGAAGGTCAGCAGCTCGTTGGCCATGCAACCAGGCAGTCCCGTCACGTGCGCAATGCCGTCGCCGGCCGTCGCGACATAGCCCACTTCCTGGGTGGGGGTGTCACTCGGCTTGTACGACTCGACGAAATCATCGAGCGCCTTGCGTATCGTGGCGGGATCAATGGTAAGTTCTGCCATGATCACTCCTTATTGTTGGAAAATTTTCAAGTCGGACTCCGTCGCCGCGTGTGGCGCGGCCCGGAACCGTATCGTCAGGCTTTCGCCCTTACCGTGCGGTGCAGCTGCTGGAGCTGGGCGACCACGGTGTTGTCCGTGACCTCGTTGCCGACCTGGATGCGCATGCCGCCGAGGACCGTGGGGTCGACGACCGAGTTGATGTGCACCGGATGGTCGAGCTTCGCGGAATATACGGCGGTCAGTCGCTTGATCTGGTCGATGTTCAGCGGCGACGCGGTGGTCACGGTAATCATCGACTCGCCCATGTGGCGCGAGAACTTGTTGATCAGCCACTGGATGGTCTCCAGATAGCGCCGGTTGCGCGGGTTGCACGCGGCGTGTTCCGCCAGCCGGAGCGTGACCTCGTTGAACTCGGTCTTGCCCAGCACGGCGTTCAGCAGATCGATGCGCGCCTTGGCGGGCACGCTGTCGTCATTGAGCTTCGAACGCAGAACCGGCAGGTTGAGCAGCGCGGAATGCAGCTCGGCCAGTTCCACGGACACGCGCAGGGTGACGCCCGTGGCATCCGCGTAGTACATCATGGCGTCAACGCCGAAGTCTTCGATGGCGTTGGCGATGTGCGCGGCACGGCTCCATTTGCGACCGACCAGATCGCTCATGATCTCCAGGGTCATGGGATGGGCCTGGGCACCGATGAGCTCCTTGAGCACGCCGATCTTGTCGTCGACCGGACGTGACGGATCGGTGAGAGCGCGTTCGAGCTGCACGGTGTGGTCAAGCACGTTGGTGATCGTGAACAGTTCGTTGCCGATACGCCATGCGTCCTTGCCGGTCGAGCGCAGCTTGGGCGCCAACTCGTCACGCGAAACGCGATCCGAGATGCGGGATGCCTCTCCTCGCATTGGTCACCTCCCTTTCCGGAACGCCGGAATCACTTCTTGTCGTTCGTGTCCAGGTCGTCGATCATCTTGTCGATCATCGAGGACTGCACGTCGTCGCTTTCAAGCTTGGCACCGAGAATCTTGCCGGCCAGGGCCGTGGCAAGAGTACCGACTTCGCCCTTGAGGGAGACCAGCGCCTGCTGCTGCTGCGACTCGATGGAGCGCTGCGCGTTGGCGGTGATCTGGGCGGCGTCGGACTCCGCGCGGGAGCGTGCGTCGGCGATGATGTGGGAAGCTTCGGCACGGGCGTCGTCACGAATCTTGGAGGCTTCGACGCGAGCGGTGCTCAGCTGGGCCTCGTACTTGCTCTTGGCGGCGTCGGCATCCTTCTTGGACTGCTCTGCCTTGGCGATGTTGCCTTCGATCTTCGCCGCACGCTCATCGAAGATGGCGTTGAATTTCGGCATGAAGAACTTGTGGAAGAACAGCGCGACGATGACAAGGATGATCAGGGACCACACGATGTCGTAGACCTGCGGAATGAACAGCTTGAGGCCGTCACTTGCGGCTATTGTCATCATGAAGCCCTCCTTTCAATGTCGAATAAACGTGTGAATCGTCGCCTGTCGTCTCACTTAACGATCAGGGCGGCCACGAAGCCGAGCAGACCCAGCACCTCGACCAGTGCGAGGCCGATGAACATGATCATCTGGATCTTGCCGCTCACCTCGGGCTGACGGGCGGTGGACTCCATCGCCTTGCCGAACAGGATGCCCAGGCCGAGGCCGGGGCCGAGGGTCGCGAGGCCGTAGCCGATGACGGAAAGGCTGCCGGTGACCTGAGCGAGAGTAATGATGTCCATTTCTGTTTCCTTTCTAACGTAACCGTTAAAAAAACTTGGTTAATTTCTTCAGTTGTCTCGGGAATTGCAAAGTATTCGTATTGTCCGTGATGAGTCTCACGCGGGTGCGGCTCATTCCTCCGGGTAGCTCATGCTGATGTACACCGTCGAGAGGATGGCGAACACGTAGGCCTGCAGGAAGGCGACGAACGCCTCGAACAGGGTGAGCACCAAACCGAAGACGAACCACAGCGCGCCGACGGGGATGCCGGCAAGCTTATTGGTCGCGTCGATGACCCAGTACTGTGCAAACGCCAGGCAGGATGCCACGAGCAAGTGCCCGGAGATCATGTTGGCGAACAGACGGATGGTCAGCGATGCGGGGCGGATCAGCACCAGCTCGCACAGCTGGATCGGCGCCAGCAGGATGTACACCGGCCACGGCACTCCCTTGGGGAAGCACTCGTCGCGGATGTAGCCCCACAGGCCCTTCTCGCGTGCTGCGGTGATCCAGTACTGGATGAGCACCCAGACCGCGAACACCAGCGGCATGACCACTGTGGCGGTGGCCGCCATGTTCATGCCGGGGATGATGCCGCACAGGTTGAACACGAAGATCGTGAAGAACAACGTCGAAATCATCGGCACGTAACGCTTGCCGCGCAGCTCGCCCATGACCTGATATACGACGCTGTCGCGCACGAAGTCGATGCCCATCTCGACCACGCCTTGCCAGCGGCCGGGGATGAGCTTGGCGCGCTTCGCCGTGATACCGAGCACCACGAGAAGCACCACGGTCGCCACGATGCGGATCAATATGATGCGATTGATCGCGAAGGGGGTTCCCTGGAACAGGATCTCGGGAGGAAGAAAATCATTGACCGTTGGCAGTTCGGGACCGCTGTCGGCCGCCAATAGTGCGCCCGTACCGACCGCATCTACCATATCGCGCCTCCTGCTCTCATTATCAGCTGTCAGTTTAGCCCAACGGTTGAGGCGAATGTGACGTTTGGATATCGTCCGTCCAGCCGTTATCGAAGCTGCCCGGGCATAAGACCGACCAACCGGAGTTCCTGCCCAGACATTCCGCTCCGAATGACTAAGTGATTATCCTATGACCACCTTTGACAACACGCAACACGCCTTATTTTTCAAGGGCTTTACGGCGTTTCTTCGCCAGATGTGTGAGCGTTAACATATTGGTCATTGTCTCATTATTTGGACGGTTTTTTAAACACTGCTCATAAGGCATGGACAAAAGAGGCGGTATTCCACCTATTGAGCACGGCGATGGCCCTCTTTTGTACGCCATGTGGACACCAAACCGTGCTAATGCAACAAATCTCGAATCTCCGCCCAATTACAGCGGGATTCCGAGGTCATCTGCGCCCTCCAGATCCGAAAGACCATCAACGGGAGCCGACCGGGATGGTCCCAGACCCCCGTCAAACGACCGCAGCGCAGGCGAGAACCATCATTCGCCACGTATCACGCCGTAGTCGTCATGGACGAACGGCGAGAAATCGTCCTTGCGCGGGCCGGCGGGCGCGTGGCGGAAACGATCGATGCCAAGCCGGCGCTCCGCCCGCAATCCGGGCACTTCGGTGAGATCGTACGGCGTGGTCTGATACACCCAGTTCAGCCAATTGCGCCACAGCAGATTCGCGTGCGATCGCCATGCGAACAACGGCTCAAGGTGCGGATCGTCATGCGGGAAGTAGTTGTGCGGGAACGGGACGTTGCTCATCCCCTTCGCCATGTCGCGCTCGTACTCCTCCTGGAGCGTCGTCTTGCCGTACTCCCAATGGCCGAGAGCGAACACTTCGGAGAAATCGCGAGTGGCGATCAGGCCAGGCCCGGACTGCGGACCCCAAGTGAGCACTTGCAAGTCGGGATTCGCCGCCACGTCGGCCTCGTTCACACCCGCCAGACGGGAGTGCGGCTGCAGCGCGATCTCGTCGAAACCATTGGTCAGGAAGCAGTACTCGTCCTGCAGGTACTGCGGGAACACCCCGAATATCTTCTCCGGCAGGTCGACCTTGCGCACGCCATACCGGTAGTTGAGCGCCCCCATCGCGCCCCAGCACAGGTACATGGTGGAGAACACATGGGTGCTCGCCCAGTCGAGAATCGACTTGAACTCGTCCCAGTAATCGACCTGGTCGAACGGCAGGTGCTCGACCGGGGCTCCGGTGACGACGAAACCGTCATAGTAGTTGTCGCGGAAGGCATCCAGCGTCTCATAGAACTTGACCAGATGATCGTGACTGACATGGGTCGGTTCATGGGTGGATGTCTTCATGAAGTCGATTTCGACCTGCAGCGGCGATTTGGAGATCAGGCGCAGCAGCTGCGTCTCGGTTTCGACCTTCTTGGGCATCAGATTCAGGATCACCAATTTGAGCGGTCGCACACGCTGGCGCTCCGCCTCGGGCTTCTCCAGGGCGAAGATGCGTTCCGAGTCGAGGATGGCACGCGCGGGCAGGCCGCTTGGGATCTTGATAGGCATGTTCTTATTATGGCAATGGTCGGGATATTGATACGCCGTCAGGTTATCGCCATGAGTTATGACCGGTTATCAATCCCGGCATTTCACTCAGCGCAAAAATCCGACACGCCGATTTGACAATCTCGCATTCTCTCCTATCTTAGATAGAGCTGTTTGAAAACAGCCGTCGCGGGGTGGAGCAGCTCGGTAGCTCGCTGGGCTCATAACCCAGAGGTCCAAGGTTCAAATCCTTGCCCCGCTACCAATGCCTCCGGTTTCACATCAAGGAAATCGGAGGCTTTTTCTATATCATCCATGTTCCATCGGGTGCGCCCACTGAACTTCTGGGATAGAGTCGGTGCGGCAATTCCCATAGCCTGCGCCAGATCCTTCTGAGAGGTCTGTCGAATAGCGATAAAAACCTTCATGTTGTATGTAACGCGATCCTGAAGGCTCAGCTCTTGCTTCTGCGCCTTTAACGCCGGCGAGACCATCACTGCAGTCATGTGAACTAGATTAGCAATGCATAGACTTACTTTCAAGTCTTAGATTAGGAATTTACAAACCATGATATTGTTACACATATCTTTTATCCATACATAAAACTGATTTGTATATGACTAATACGGAGTCGAGAATCAAAACCCTGATCGTAGTACGCGGAAGGCCGCGATCTTGTCGACCGGCTCGATGCCTCCAGTGACGCTGACCGCCCCGAATCCCGGAAACGACGATGTGCGCCACATCGTGCTCGGGATGATCGACGGCAGGCATTGGACGGCGATTACAACCAAACGCGGCAAGCGCATCCGCATCATATCCGTGCGCCGATCGCGCAAGAACGAGGAGGCATACTATGAAAGCCAAAATAAAATTGATGCCAAGGCGATCACCAGCGACCAGCTTGAGGAGATGTTCGACAACGGCGAGGACATCCTCAGCTATGTCGATCTCGGCAATCCCGTAGTCGAACATCATCCCCCGCTGGAGAAGCGAATCACGCTGACGATGCCCGCATGGATGGTCAGCGAACTGGACGAGGAAGCCGCCGAGCTGGCAATCAGCCGCAACGCCGTCGTCAATACATGGATCGCCGACCGGTTGCGCACCATGCGACGTCGCGAAAACGCCCACGCCTGACCCGTATACCATTGAGGCCCATGGTTCAAATCCATGCCAAATAGAAGGCTAGGAATTACAAGATTCCTAGCCTTCCTGTTCTATTGCGCCTTTCTCAAGTGCCTCAAACCATCCCCCGGTCTCGCTAGACAACCTTCGCCAGCGGCAGCGTCAGCGGCGGGATCGGCGGCGGAAGGCCAGGGCACCGATGGCGGCCGCGGCGGCTCCGGATCCGACGACGATGATGGCGACGACCCCCGCACCGGTATGAGACAGCACCGGCTTCTCGGGCTCTGGATCCGCCTTCGGCTCAGCGGGTGGATCATCAGGCGCTTCGACGGTTACGGTCTCCCCTTCGACGCCGAGCTCATGCGAAACCAGCACATCACCGTCACGCGAGCGAAGCGATGCCCTCCAATACACCAGTCCCGCCTTCGGCGAGCGCACCTGCGGACTGGCGACCGTCTGCTCGAACAGCGTATGGTCCACTTCGGCGCGGGCCTCGTCAAGCAGCACGCCGTTCATGCCGGGCACCGCCCCTTCCTCCACCGCCTCGTACGCCGTGAACGTCACATAGGCCCCTTCGGGCACATCGCCCACAATCCGCGCCGTATCGCGGAACGGCTCATCGACCCGCACAATGTCCGGCTCCACCTGCGTGGTCAGCGCCGGCTTGCGCGGCCGTGCCACATCCCATATGCGCACGCGCTCCCACGCGTCATCGTATGCGCTGGAAGCCGGCATCACCCGGTCATCGCCGTCGAAGCTCCAAACGAACACGTACCATCCGTGCGATTCGGCCACGATGTGCACCGGATCGCCATGAGCGTCCGGCGCCCCGGCACCCACTCGGATACGCCCGTTGACCGCCGGATAATCCCACACGCCAATCAACCGGTGATTGCTGTCCTCGGCCGGCGGCGTCTCCCCCTGAGGCCGGTACGCCTCGTCGCCGGCGGAATCATTCGGATCACCCGCCCACCACACGCTCACCTGCGCCATCGCCCGGTCAGCGCCGATGCCAAGCTTGACATTGCCGTCAAAGGATCCGTGATCATCGGGGAATCCGTCGACCGTAATGGTGTCGCTCAGTTCGGAACCAACCACGCCGGTATGCTCCGTGACCGTGGATTCCACACTCACCCGAGCACGGTTCGAATTCGTCTCCGTGTATTCCAGGAACCCGCTGACCACATCCTTACTTATATATTGTCGCGCAGTATCGCTCAACTTCTCGACTTCGAACGCCCACACCCATGTGCCGAATCCTCCACCTCGCGGCGCCTCATACGCCGCGTCGCCGCCCGGCTCGGCCGTCGCTCTCACGTCCACGCGCTGCCCGGGAGCAGTGAACGACGCCTCGCCATAAGCGGACGGCCGGAATCCCATCGTGCCCAGCCTCGCGATGAACTCCTTCGCCGTCTCGTCGGCACCAGGCATGACCGGCTCGGACAGATCGCCCACGCCGAGCCCGTCGAAATACCATCCGGACGCCCGCAACTCCAATCCGGACGCCCAGGAATCGCCGTCATCCACCCCGGATGTGACGGTATCCACGACCGGCTGCCCGGCGTCGACCACCTTGGCCGCGACGGCGGTGCCCAGTGTGGGCACGAACTCCTTGCGGACCGAGAAATTCACCGCCTTGCCGCTCACCTGCGAAGAGCCGCCGTAACGCACCAGATCCTGGCCTCCCGCGACTGCGAACACGTCCACCTGCTTGCGGTCATATGCCACACTCGCCTTCACTTCACCCTCGCCGGTCGCCTTCCACGAGTACACGACCGGCTCCGCCCCGGATATCCCGGTCACCGTCGCGCTCCCGTTCGCGAACACCGCCGGACCGTTCAGCGTCGCGGCGTATCTGATCCCGGCGATCGCCTTCCCCTGCGCATTGGTCACCGATACCGTGACGCGCCCGGTCCGCGTGCCTTCGGCGTATGTACGCGTCACCGTCGCATCCGCCGGGGCATTGGATCCCGCCTCCTCCCACATCTGCTCTACCTTGCGCTGCAGCATCGGATTGTCGCGCATGGCGGACACGCGTCGGGCTTTCCACGTGTCCGGCTTCAGGTCCAGCAGATCATGGGCCAGCACCGCGATCGCCGCGTGCTCCGCGGCCGTCCCGTCGCGATAATGGTCCATCAGCCAGCCGAGCCGGCGCGCGGTGTCGTCGTCGCGCAGCTTGACGCTCTCCCCCAGCTGGTATTCGACGCGTTCGTCAGCCTCGATGCAGTAATAGTTGTTCGTCGAATCCTTCGCCATGACGCCGATGACCTGCTCACCGCCATGCTCATAGCGCAGAAACGTGCCGGCATCCGCCCTGCTCAACGTCACCGCCGCGGCCGGCATGACGGCAAACACCAGCGAGGCCACCAATGCGAGAGCCATGACGGCCGCGACCCCCAGCGCGGCCTGACATCGCCTGAATACAACCATGTTCATGATATTCCCTTCCTGAAATCCCGCCGCGTCCACAATGGGCGGTTGATGACACCATGCCATGCCGGACGCCGTCGGCCACCGGATTTCAGGCAATGTGGTCGAAGGCTATCCCCCTTCGGCGTGTTGTGGATAACTCCCCACGGCAGTTATCCACATTTGGCGGTTCTCGGCATATAAGACAGAGGGTTATCCACAATCGCCCATTGGCCATCACCCGTATACAATGGGCGGTATGGCAGAAGAAAAGAAAGGCGCGTCAGCGCTTAGCAGTAGTTCATCTCGATCAGCCACATCGCATTCGGACGACAAGACCGAAGCGAAATCCGCAACCCGTCGCACTTCGTCGGGCAAGCAGTCCACATCACGTACCACCTCGCCGCGCAAGCGCACGACGGCCAAGACGCCTCGCGCCTCCAGAACGACGAAAGCCGCCACTGCGGCCGCCGTCGCCAACGGCGAGGTCCCCGCGCAGTCCATTCCCGTCGCAGACCCGTCGCAGTTCGGACGCATCGCCGTCATGGACGTGACGCCGAACGAGGAATCCGGCCATTTCCCCGCCCGCGTCGAGCTGGGCGAACCGTTCAAGGTCACCGCGCAGGTCTTCATCGAAGGACGCACCAAAGTCGGTGCCACCGCCATCGTGCGCAACCACCGCGGCAAGGAGATGCAGCGTCTGCCGATGACCTGCACCAACCCCGGCCTCGACCGCTGGGAGGTCATGCTCACCTGCGGCGAGCACAGCGACGTCAAGCCGTGGCAGCCCGAATTCGCCGCCATCAAGCGCCAGCTGGGCGAATGGAGCGTCACCATCGAAGGATGGGAGGACACCTACAAGTCCTGGCTGCATGACGCGGCTATCAAAGTCAAGGTCAACGACGACGTCGAGAACGCCCTTGAATCCGGCGCGCAATTGCTGGAACGCTGGGCGAAGACCGCCGACGCCAAGCTGAGCGCCGCGCAGCGCAAGACGCTCGTCGCCGCTGCCGCCACCATGAAGGACACATCGCTTACGCCCGAGGCCCGTCTCGCCGCGGCGACCAGCGAACCGGTCGCCCAGCTGCATCTGACCAACCCGCTGCGCGACGGCGTCTCGCCCAGTCAGCCCCAGCGTTTCCTCGTGCAGCGTCCGGAATCCAGCTTCGCCGCATGGTACCAGTTCTTCCCGCGTTCCGAGGGCGCCTACGTCGACCCGGAGACCGGCAAGATCGTCCAGGGCACGCTCAAGACGTCGGTGTCCGGCCTGGAACGCGCCAAGGCCGAAGGCTTCGACATCGTGTACCTGCCGCCGATCTTCCCGATCGGCAAGACGAACCGCAAGGGACGCAACAACGCGCTGGAGGCCGGCCCCGACGATCCGGGCTCGCCGTTCGGCATCGGTTCCGAGCTGGGCGGGCATGACACCGTCGACCCGCTGCTCGGCAACATGGACGATTTCAAGGCGCTCGTCGCCAAGGCCCACGAGCTGGGTCTGGAAATCGCGCTCGACTTCGCGCTGCAGTGCTCGCCCGACCACCCGTGGGTCAAGCAGCACCCGGATTGGTTCCGCCACAAGCCGGACGGCTCCATCGCCTTCGCGGAGAACCCGCCGAAGAAGTATCAGGACATCTACCCGATCGACTTCAACGCCGATATGCCCGGCATCGAGAAGGAAGTCGAGCGTGTTCTCGAACTGTGGATCAACGCCGGCGTGACGATCTTCCGCATCGACAACCCCCACACCAAGCCGGTGCGCTTCTGGCAGGACGTCATCGCGGCGGTCACCAAGAAGCACCCGGAGATCCTGTTCCTGGCCGAGGCGTTCACCCGCCCGGGCATGATGCGCGCGCTGAGCTACGTTGGATTCACGCAGTCGCACTGCTACTTCCCGTGGCGCAACACCAAGGAGGAGCTGGGCAAGTACCTGGGGACCACGAACGGCGACGACGGCTACTACCAGCACAACACGTTCTGGCCCACCACGCCGGACATCCTCACCGCCTACGTGCGCGACAACGGCATCGCCGGCCACGCTGTGCGCGCGGTACTCGCCGCGATGGGCAGCCCGAGCTGGGGCATCTACAACGGCTTCGAGCTGATCGAGAACAAGCAGCGCCCCGGTTTCGAGGAGCAGATCGACAACGAGAAGTACGAGGTCAAGGTGCGCGACTGGTCGGCCGCCGACAAGTACGGCATCGCCGAGCTGCTGACCAACCTGAACCGCGTCCGCCGCGAGCATCCGAAGGCGTTCAGCTACCACAACCTGACGGTGCTGGAATCCTCCGACCCGAACATCCTCGCATTCGCCCGCCACACACCGGCCGAGCTGACCGGCACCGACAAGCCGGAGACGCTGGTCGTGGTGGTGAACCTGGACGGTCACGAGGCGCATCAGGCCATGGTGCATCTGGAGCTGCCCGACTACGGCATCGATCCGAAGTGGGGTGCGCACATGCACGACGAGCTGACCGGCCGCGACTTCGCGTGGAGCTGGGACAACTTCGTCTCGCTGGCACCGTGGGCCGATGTGGCGCACATCTTCACCGTGGTGCATGAGGACTGAGAACGCATGAGGGACACGCGGCCGGCAGGCTGACCGTTTCGCTGATGGGGCCCGTCGTTTCGGCGACGGGCCCCATCTGCGTTTTTGGGCGAAATCGTGGCGCTTCCGGCGTACGACGGGGTATTGTGGAGTGTGATTATGTCAATCGACTCTAAGGAGCAATATCATGGCAGAAACGTTCAACGTTCTCGTTGAAATCCCGCGTGGTTCCAAGAACAAGTACGAAGTCGACCAGGAGACCGGCCGCATCACCCTGGACCGTGAGCTGTTCACCGCCATGGGCTACCCGGACGACTACGGCTACATCGAAGGCACGCTCGGCGAGGACGGCGATCCGCTGGACGCGCTGGTGATGGTCAAGAACTCCGTGTTCCCGGGCTGCGTCATCGAGTGCCGCGCCGTCGGCCTGTACCACATGGAAGACGAAGAGGGCGGCGACGACAAGGTGCTGTGCGTGCCCGCCGACGTGCGCTACGACGACATCAAGGACGTCAACGACGTCAACGAGTACCACCTCAAGGAGATCAAGCACTTCTTCGAGCAGTACAAGGCTCTGGAACCCAACAAGGAAGTCCTCCCCGGCGACTACTGGACCGGTGCGGACGTTGCCGAGAAGGAAATCAAGGAGGCGCGTGAGCGTCTCGCGAACGCGGCGAAGTGATTTGCTTCAGGACAGCCCGGTGGGCTGTCCGGCGGCAACGTGCGAGGACGCGACAGCGACCGAGCCAACCATGAGCCGGCCGAAGGCCGTCCTCAATTGCAGGACCGTTGCCGAGAAGGAAATCAAGGAGGCGCGCGAGCGTCTCACGAACGCGGCGAAGTGATTTGCTTCGCTTCCGCCTCCGCTGGCGGGGACTGTCAGCCATCGGCTGACTGGGGTTGGTAACTCTGGCTTAAGTGCCACGACCACCCCCAGTCGCTCCGCGACAGCCCCCCCCCGCCAGCGGGGGCATTATATTATCTTATCGATCACAGCTTTCTGGCTCGCCTACAAACAGCTTCCGCTGTTTGCTTCACGGCTCGTCCCGCCAGCGGGGCGATGTTGTGTTATAGTAAGTGCCTTGTAGTTTTCACGACTTGCGAACAGCATTCGCTTGGATTCAAAGCCGGCTTGCTGGCCCGGCAGTTCTCAAAGTCCGTGCCCCTAGGCGTAGGCGGTTTATCCGTCGAGGCCCATCCCACGGGGAAGCCGGCGGGATGAACCTTTATGTTCCAGCTATGATTGAAATACTGCTTATTTCCGTATCCGTCGCCATGGACGCTTTCGCCGTCTCGATCGGAAAGGGGTTGACCGTCACGCGCGTGCGGCCGGTCGACGCCATCAAGACCGCATTGTGGTTCGGCGGCTTCCAGGCATTGTTCCCGCTTCTGGGCTTTTTCGCGGCCAACACGTTCAGCAAATACGTCACCGCGGTTGATCATTGGATCATTTTCGCGCTGCTCGCGTTCATCGGCGGCAACATGATCCGCGAGGCGTTCGGCGAGGAAGAGGAGAACAGCCGGGAGACGGCCCAGTTCGACTGGCGCCATATGCTGCCGCTCGCGGTGGCGTGTAGCATCGATGCGTTCGCCGTCGGCGTGAGCTTCGCATTCATGAAGGTCAACATCTGGTTTTCGGTGATCGTCATCGGCGTGGTGACCGGCGCGTTCTCCGCTGCCGGCCTGTATATCGGCCGCGTGTTCGGCGCACGCTGGCAGAAGCCGGCGCAGATCGCCGGCGGTGCCGTGCTCGTGCTCATCGGTCTCAAGGTGCTGCTTGAGCACCTTGGCTTCATAGCATGGTAACGCAACGAGACTGAAAATATGCGGCTGTCACCCATCGACAGCCGCATATTTTTTATCTCTTCGCGCGTCTGTGGGTGTAAGCCGCCAGTCCGGTTGTCGGCTGTCAGCGTCCGTGTTCGGGACTTTCCGTGTCTGGATATTGCCGGGACGATGAGGCCGTTGTCTTGCCGGGGCGGATTTCGTCGTGGTGCCCAAGGGGACATGTCTTCCCCGCGTGTGCGTCATTGCGCGCAGCCGAGGTCCTCGACCCAGGCTTCTCCATGCGAGCCGGTCGCCGGAGGGCGGTCCGTGGCGACCGTCTCGATCAGGCCGCTCATGATGGCGACCCTTCGCCGACGAACTCCACCGCCCGAAAGAAAGAAGCGCGTTGGCTGAATGACGGGTACGGACTCCCTATTGCCCTGCTTGGTTCTTGACGAAAACAGAGCCCAACAGGCGCACACCCTCTTCATACCCACATGCGGGAAAGCCCCGGCAACGATGCCGAATCCCGACTCCCCGCATCGCATACTGGCGAAGACCAATATTCCCCGCCGAAGAGAACCGTCAGATATCAGAAGATCAGCTGCATGACGAATGACGCGGCGAACACGAGCAGACCGCTGAGCATCACCGGCAGCAGCCCGATACCCAGCCACGGCGCCGGAGCAGCCGGATCCGGATCCGCCTCGCGGCTCCACGACACCGAGCATACGGCGAACAGCACCGCCACTATCACGAACGCCGCGGCCACGATGATGAATCTCGTCAGCAGCCCGTTATCCGGCGACGCGGAGCCCATGTCGATGAGATCGGGCACAAAACACCATCCCGCGGCGCTGACGGAGACCACGGCCCCCGTCATGCAGTGCGACAGCGCGCGAATCAGGTGGCTGCGCTCCGCGCGCACCATCTGCCGGCCGAACGCGATGATCGTCGCCGCGATCAGCAGTATCGCGAAGCACGCCGCCCAACGCACCAGCTGATACATCACCAGGCGTCCATCATCCGCAAGACGCCCGCCCTCGTACGCGGGGTAAAACAGCTGGCTGGCCGACGACGTCCGCGCGCACAGAATCGACAGCACGCCCGCAACCGCGCCGATCAGGCGGTCGGCAACGCCGGCACGGAACGGCCACCCAACCTGGAATAGCACGAGCAGCACCACGGCGAGCGCGATCGCAACCCCTTGCGCCACACCGCCCTGGTTCCCGAACGTGAACTCCAGCACGCCCGTCACGCCGAATAGCACCACGTACGCCACCGCCTGAACCGCAAGTACACGGCCAATCGAGCTTCCGGTACGCTGTTCGCCGTCGCCCATCGTCATCACACTCCACAAATCGCAATCCGCGGCAGCCTCGCGACCGCCATTCCACTAACTCTAGCCTAGCGTCGGCTGTCCACATTATGCGCCTACAATATGACCATTAACCATATTGGTACTACGGTTATCCATATTCAGGAAAGGGGAAGCGGTTGACTGATTTGACGCTGATGACATTCGCGAGCGACCCTGCCACCGTGCTTCCCTCACTTGCACTGCTGTCCCACCGCGTGCGCGTGCTGCCGATGGACGCCGCAAGCCTGGTGAAGATGCCGGAGAACACCGTGCTCTTCCTCGATGCCCGGGATGACCTCGCCACGGCGAAGACGCTGTGCCGGCTGATTCACGCTTCCGGTCTGGCCACGCCGATCGTGCTGATCCTCACCGAGGGCGGGTTCACCGTCGTCAACTCGCAGTGGGGCATCGCCGATGTGGTGGTGGCCTCCGCTTCACCCGCCGAGGTGGAGGGTCGCCTGCGACTGGTGTCGGAACGCGGCAATGCGCCGATCACGGGCGCCAGCGCCACGGACGATTCGGAGCGCACCGAGGATGGCCAGATCCGTTCCGGAGATCTCGTGGTGGATACCAACGGCTACACGGCATCGCTGCACGGCAGGCCCATCGATCTGGCGTACAAGGAATTCGAGCTGCTGAAGTATCTGGTGCAGCATCCCGGCCGTGTGTTCACGCGCGCGCAGCTCCTGCAGGAGGTGTGGGGATACGACTATTACGGCGGCACCCGTACCGTCGACGTGCACATCCGTCGCCTGCGCGCCAAGCTGGGCGGCGAATACGAACATCTGATCGGTACCGTGCGCAACGTCGGCTACCGTTTCGACCCGCCCGAGGGCGAGGGAGCCAAGTCGCTCGCGGCTCCGGCGGCTTCCGACGACACTGACGCCGACGCCCAGTAAGACCGGCGCATCATGCCACGCGAATCCAAACGGGCACGCATCCAGCGGATGCACGAGGAGTACGCATTGCTCGTCGAGGCGTTCCCGCACCCGAAATGCGCCTTGGATTTCACTTCTCCCCTGCAATTGCTGATAGCCACCGTGCTCAGCGCCCAGACGACCGACAAGCGGGTGAACACCGTCACGCCCGAGCTGTTCTCGCGTTTCCCCGATGCCGCATCCCTGGCCGCAGCGAATCCGCAGGACGTCGAAGACATCATCCACCCGCTCGGCTTCTACCGTTCCAAGACCAAGCATCTGCTGGGATTGGCCGCAGTGCTGCGTGACCGTTTCGATGGCGAGGTCCCCGATACGATGGACTCGCTGGTGACGTTGCCCGGCGTCGGCCGCAAGACGGCCAACGTGGTGCTGGGCAACGCGTTCGGCGTGCCCGGATTCCCCGTCGATACGCATGTGATCCGCGTGACGGGACGGCTGCGCTGGCGCGACGACTGGAACTCGTCCAGTCCCGATCCGGTGCATATCGAGCGGGAGATCTGCTCATATTTCGAGCCGTCGCAGTGGACCGACCTGTCGCACCGGCTGATTCTGCATGGACGCGCCACCTGTCACGCGCGCAAACCCGATTGCGCGGTGTGCCCACTTCATGACACCTGCCCGAGCTCACTGATATAGACCAAGCGGACGGACCCGGCCGGTATCCCACGCATCAGGGATCCCCCGTCGACCCGTTTACCCCGGGCATTACACTCGGAGCCATGCAGCACAGCGCACGACATACCTCCATCAGCAGTTCGGCGAAGTCCGCCATCATCTTTGTCATCGTCGCGGGGGTGCTCGGCTGCGCCGTCTGGCTGGGCTGGTCCCTGCTGCACCGCAGATACACGCTGCCCACCTTCAGCGGCCTGCAATCAAGCGTCAAAGTGAGCGTCGGCATCACCGGCGCCCCGGAATCATTGGATATCCGGACGACCGACGACGATTCGCTCGACCGCGTCCTTCTCGGCAACGTCTATGAGACGCTGCTGAAGCGCGATGACAACAACAAGATCCAGCCGTCGCTCGCCTCCTCGTGGAAGGTGTCCGAAGACGGCACCACCTACCGCTTCAACCTGCGCAGCGGTGCGACGTTCGCCGACGGCACCACGATCACCTCGTCCGACGCCGTATGGTCCCTGCAGCAGATCATTACCAAGAAGTATGTCGGCAACGACGAACTGTCCGCGCTGTCCAACGTGGAGTCGGACGGCAACAGCACGCTGGTGCTGCGGCTTCGCGAACCCGACCCGCGGCTGCTCGCCAAGCTCACCACGCGCATCGGCATCGTCTACAACCAGCGTGAGAACATCGACTACGCAAAGCAGGCCAGCGGGTCCGGACCGTTCACCGTCTCCCAATGGCAATCCGGCAAGCGGCTGACGCTGAGCCGCAACGACCACTATTGGGGTAGCAAGTCCAAGGCCAAGACCGTCACCGTCAACTTCGCGGCCAGCACCACGGAGCTGGCCAAGGCTCTGAACAACGGCCAGATCGACGCGGCCGTCGCGCTGGATCAGTCCGCCGCCGACGCGGTGAAAGATGACGGCATCGTCAAGAAGCAGGGAGTCAGCAACCGCAAGGTCGTGCTCGCCTTCAGCAACAACACGCAGTCCATCCTTTCCGACAAGCGGTTCCGGCAGGCAGTGCGCTACCTCATCGACAAGAACGCGATGACCGAGGCGCTGGACGGCGGCACGGTCATGACCGGGCCGCTGTCACCGCTCGACGACGGATATCAGAAGACGGATGAGACGTTCGGCCACGACATCAGCAAGGGCAACGACCTGATCAAATACTTCCGTTTCCGCGTCTCCAGACGACCGCTGACCTTCATCTATCCGAAGGAATACGGCTCCCAGATCGGCGAACAGGTCAAGCAGACGATGTACGCCGAACCCGCGTATTCGGACGTGTCCGTGTCGATGGTCGACGATGCCACATGGAGCAAGACCGTGACGCAGGACCGCCAATACGACTTCACGATCTACGAGACCGACGGCGAGGACGATCTGGACCTCCTGATGGACAGCAACTCGTACATCGGCTTCGTCAGCACCGACTCGCAGAACGCGTGGAGCAAGGCGCTGAAATCCTTCAGCAGCGACGACTACGCGAAGAACTTCCAGTCGTTCATCGGCACGCTCGACGACGATTCGCCGGTGGACTGGATCTGCACGCGCAAGCCGATCAGCGCGTACCGCAGCAACATCACCGGAGTGCCCGTCAACATGACCTACACGCAGCTGCCGCTCGCCGATATGACCACCACGGACTGATTCGTGGGTCCATGCGCCCGGACCCGCCCGCCGGCGGACGCAGCCGCGCGGCTGTTGTCACGATTGCTTTCTAGACTGTCGCTTATGACCGAAGAGCAGGATAACAGCATCATCAAGGCACACCTCGCCCCGTTGCCCGACAAGGTCGGCGTCGACGGGCTCGAAGACAAGTGGCGCGGCGAATGGGACGAGGACGGAGTCTACAAGTTCCAGGGAACCCGCGACCGCAAGGCCGTCTATTCCATCGACACCCCGCCGCCCACCGTATCCGGCCATCTGCATGTCGGCCACGTGTTCAGCTACACGCACACCGACGTGATCGCGCGATTCAAGCGCATGCAAGGCTATGACGTGTTCTACCCGATGGGCTGGGACGACAACGGCCTGCCCACCGAGCGCCGCGTGCAGAACTACTACGGCGTGCGCGTGGACACGTCGCTCAAGTACGACCCTGATTTCAAGCCGCCGTTCGAGGGCACCGACGGCAAGAAGATCGACGCCAAGGATCAGGTGCCGATCTCGCGCAAGAACTTCATCGAGCTGTGCGAGAAGCTCACCGCCCAGGACGAGAAGCAGTTCGAGGCGCTATGGCGTTCCCTCGGCCTGTCGATCGACTGGTCGCAGACCTACCACACCATCGGCGAGCACCCGCAGCGCGTGGCGCAGAAGGCGTTCCTGCGCAACCTCGCGCGCGGCGAGGCGTATCAGCAGGACGCGCCCGGCCTGTGGGACGTGACGTTCCAGACCGCCGTGGCCCAGGCCGAGCTGGAAAGCCGCGAATACCCCGGCTTCTACCACAAGGTCGCCTTCCGTTTCGAGGACGGCACGCCGATCTACATCGAGACCACCCGTCCCGAGCTGCTCGCGGCCTGCACCTCGCTGATCGCGAACCCGAACGACGAGCGTTACAAGCAGTATTTCGGCCAGTCCGTGTACTCCCCGCTGTTCAAGGTCAAGGTGCCGATTCTCGCGCACCCGGCCGCCGAGATGGACAAGGGCGCCGGCATCGCGATGTGCTGCACCTTCGGTGACGTGACCGATGTCGAGTGGTGGCGCGACCTGAAGCTGCCGACCCGCCCGATCATCCAGCGCAACGGCCGCATCGTCATGGACACCCCGGATTGGATCACCGACCCGGCCGGCCGTGAGATGTTCGCCGCGACCGCCGGCAAGACCACGTTCTCCGCCCGCAAGATCATCGTCGACGCGCTGCGCGAGGCCGGCGACCTGGACGGCGAGCCGACCCCGACCAAGCGTATGACGAACTTCTACGAGAAGGGCGACAAGCCGCTGGAGATCGTCACCTCCCGTCAGTGGTACCTGAAGAACGGCGGCACCGACGCCAAACTGAACGCCGAGCTGATCGAGCGCGGCAAGGAGCTCAACTTCCACCCCGATTTCATGCGCGTGCGCTACGAGAACTGGGTGCATGGCCTCAACGGCGACTGGCTGATCTCCCGCCAGCGCTTCTTCGGCGTGCCGTTCCCGCTGTGGTACCCGGTCAAGGCTTCCGGCGAGCCGGATTACGATCATCCGATCACTCCGAGCGAGGACCGTCTGCCGATCGACCCGACCAATGACGTGCCGGAAGGCTACGACGAGTCCCAGCGCGATGTGCCCGGCGGCTTCACCGCCGAGCCGGACATCATGGACACGTGGGCGACGTCCTCGCTCACCCCGCAGATCGTGACCCGCTGGGAGGAGCCAGACGAGGCTTCCAAGGCGCTGTTCAAGGCCACGTTCCCGATGGATCTGCGTCCGCAGGGTCAGGACATCATCCGCACCTGGCTGTTCTCGACCGTGGATCGCGCCCATCTGGAGAACAAGTGCCTGCCGTGGGCGCACGCCACGCTGTCGGGCTGGATCCTGGACCCCGACCACAAGAAGATGTCGAAGTCCAAGGGCAACGTCGTCGTGCCGAACAAGCCGATCGAGCAGTTCGGCGCCGACGCGGTGCGCTACTGGGCCGCCGCGGCCCGTCTCGGCCTCGACGCCACGTATGACGAAGGCCAGATGAAGATCGGCCGCCGTCTTGCGATCAAGCTGCTCAATGCCTCGAAGTTCGCGCTGGCCATCGGTCGCGAGGACGAGAACCATCATGTGGGCGAGACGGCCGACGCCGTCTGGAACCCGGCCGATGTGACCGAGCCGCTCGACCGCGCCGTGATGGCGAAGCTGGCGCTGGTGATCCGCCAGGCCACCGACGCGCTGAACGCCTACGAGCATTCCAAGGCGCTGGAAGTCATCGAGAGCTTCTTCTGGCAGTTCTGCGACGACTACATCGAACTGGTCAAGAACCGCGCGTACGGCACTGCCGACGCGCACGGCAAGGTGCCGAGCGACGCGGCCGTGAAGTCCGCGCGCACGACGCTGGGCCTAGGTCTGGACGCCTTCGCGCGCCTGCTGGCCCCGTACCTGCCGTTCGCCACCGAAGAGGTGTGGAGCTGGATGCACACCGGCGAGGGGTCCGTGCACCGCGCCACCTGGCCGAAGGCCGACATCTATGCCGCAGCAGCCACCGGTGCCTCCCCGGAGACGCTGGCTTGGGCCGGCAAGGCCGTCGAGCAGCTGCGCAAGATCAAGTCCGAGGCCAAGGTCTCGATGAAGACCCCGATCCTGTCGGTGACGCTGGCCGCCGTCAAGGACGGCATCGACGCCATCAAGTCCGCTCTGGACGACGTGGCGCAGGCCGGCCGCGTGATCGGCAAGTTCGATCTCGCCGAAAAGCACGCCGAGGAGGCCGCGGCCGAAGGCGAGGGCGACGATACCGTCGTCATCGATGCCAGCGAGCTCGGTGAGCCGCCGGCGAAGAAGGCCAAGAAGTAACCTGCTTCTCACTAACGGAAACGGCCCCCTCGGATCCACGAGGGGGCCGTTTTGCATCCACGGCATCGTGACGGCGGCATGCCGGCCGTGCGCCGTGCGCCGTATGCCGCGCACCCGTCACACGGCTGGCATGATGATCAGCAGACGCAGATCCTCGGTATGCCGGTTCCAGTCGGATAGCACGTCGTAACTGTGCCGCCCGTCGGCGATGCAGTGGTCGGAGTATGCGTTGGCACCGTCGCACGACAACCGTCTCAACGCGGCAGCGAGACGCGCGACCGGTTTGCCGTCGACGGCCGCACTGCCGCCGCCGTCGGACGCACTGCCGCCGCCGGCCAACGATTGCGCGGCCTGAACCAGCATGTCGGAGACGTCACCAATCGCCACTGTCTCGTCGATGAGCTCAGACGACGTGCTCTGCAACGGCGATCTGGGGTTCATGCCGGCGATGCCGTATACCGGCGAGAACTTCGGAACCGACGCCGACTTCGAACCGGATGCCGTGCCCGTCACCGAAGACGAGCCGCTGCCGCTGGCGTTGCCATCCTTGCCGTCGCCGCTATCCTTGTTGCCGCCCTTGCCGTCGCTCTTGACGGTGCCGCCAAGCATGCCCAGGCCGCTGGCGTTGCCCATCACATCGCCGATACTCATGCCTGACTGCGAGTCGTCATCGGTCTTGCCACTGGCCAACGCCTGCGCCTTGCGCTCGGCCTCCTCACGCTCCTGCTTGCTGACGGCGGCCAGACGCTTTCGCTCGACCTTCGCCGCCATCGACGTCGTGTCGGAACCGGCCCAGCCGTAACGCACCCGGTCTGCAGCCGCATCGCCGCCTTGCGCATCGCCGGTGGAGGCGGTGCTGGTCAGTGCGTCGGCGAACTGTATGCTGATCTGCTGCAATGCGTTCGCCGCGCCCGTATGTTCGGATGCCGCCGCCAAGGCGTCCATCGCCGACTGCACTTTCTGATTGTCGTCCTGAAGGTCGGCGCTGGTGGAGAACTCCTCGTTGGCGGCGTCAATCGCCTGTGGCTGATACCGCGCGGCTCCCGCCGACGTGCCTCCGGTCAGCTCGCTCAGATGCTTGGTGTACACATCGGTGTAGGCCATCGAATAGGGGATCATCGCGTTGGACAGCTGGCTCTGCCCGGCCTTGTACGCCGTCGCGCCCTCGGTGGACTCCTGGGCCATGATCTGGCTGATCTCATCGGCGAGTCCCGACGTGCCGCGCTGACGGATGCGCTGAATCAGGTCGTCTATGGCATGTACTGCGCCGTCGTGCTCATGCGCGGCACTGACCGCGTTGACCGCGTTGGCAAGGTCGGTGACCGCCTGCGCCATCGGGGTGTCGCCGGTCAGTTCGCCGGCTGTGCCGATCAGCGCCTGCATCTGCGTGGAGGAGCCGATGCTGCCGGACAGATGGGTCGTGTACGACCCCACGTAATGCGCCATATACGACGAGAACGCAGCCTTGTGCGCTGCGGTTTTCTCCTTGATCGCCTTCTCGCCGAGCTTCTGCTCGCGATCACGCATGGAGGTCAGCTGTTCGATTAGTTTGCGGTCCGACGCGGAACCGGTGACGACCAGCGTGTTGACCAGTGCGTCAGCACGGTCGGAGACAGCCGTGACCTCGTCGACGAACGACGCCGTGTCATCGGCCTGCACGGTCACGAACGCCAGTTGGCTCATCGAGAAGTTCTTCGCGTTCATATAGCAGTCGAACACCGTGCGTTTGCCGGGCTCCCCGACGCCGCTGACAAGCATGTCGGATCCTTGCGTCGTCAGCGTCATGCCGTCTCCGACGGTGATATCGTCGGAGACGGAAGACGGTACGGTGAACGCCACCACGGGAATGCTGTTCTCCGCGTAGCCGTTGGACACGGCCGCATTGGGCTCCACGGTGATACGGATATCGACCAGTCCGCTGGCACCGGCGATCTGGGACGGCTTCACCTGCGGGCCGTTCAGGCCGTAGGCGATGCTGACCGACCACGGCAACACGCGTCGCCCGGCCTTCACCCGATCCTGGGTGGTCTTGCCGGTTTCCACAGCCTTGTATTCCGCCGCGAGCATGGAACCGTCACCGCTGTTGCCGGCCACGTAGTCGACGATGTCGCCGCCACGGGAGACCGTGAACTGGTTGGTGACGTACAGGCGTCCCGGAACCCCGTCCGAGTTGGCGAGAGACATGACATTCTGCGTCTTGGAATACCCGGCATCTCCTTCGGCCGGATTGGCACCGGCCGTGACCGGCCCGCCCGCCGAAGGGGCCAGAGTCAGGGCCAGCGTGGCGACAGCCGCCAGGCTTCGCGTCATCACCCCGGTCATATGTGCCATCGTCGCTCCCCCTTTTCATTCATCATTACGCGGCCCGCATGCCGAATACAGGCATGCATATGCACGCCACCGACGATGCGGGCAGAGCGGCAAATCTCCGCCGATCAGGCGAACACGTCGAGCACGCCGGGATCCCCTCCCGCGTCGGCGATGCGCTGATGCCGCTTCTTGGCCTCGGCCACCACGAATTCCCGGTACATTTCCGCGATGTCGGGATCGAGTCCGGCGTCGATGGCGATGCGGTGCAGCCGTTCGATCTGGTAGTCCTCGCGCTTGTAATCCGCCGGCGCGAATCCGGCCCGCGCCTTGAGTACGCCCACCTGGGACGTGTACTTGAACCGCTCCGCGAGCAAGGAGACGATGGCCGTGTCCACATTGTCGATGGACTGCCTGAGCGCCTTGATCTTGGCCACGGTGACCGCGGTCTGCGGGTCATGCCGTGCGGTGTCGGCGTCGATGACGGTTTCGGATCCGCCGCCTCCCACCTCGCGGGATGACGGCTTCGCCCAGTCGCTGTTCTCGGGTTCACTCATACTGCCTACCATAGCGCGTGGGCCGAACCCGGGCCGTCGGCTATTCCTCAACGATGGAACGATATGGTCAATGCCGGCCGGGATGTCTAACGCCTACGGCGAATGGCATCCGTCAGAAATACGTCTGCAGGATCACCGTGCTTTCGGTGCTGACCGGCACCGTCCGATGGATGCGGTTCAGCAGCTCCTCCAGTTTGCTGGGTGACGACACGCGAACCACCAGCATGAAGCTGGGCGCGCCGGCTATGGAGTAGCAGGACACCACGCCTTCCAGCTCATGCAGCTTGCCGGGGATATCGGCCTCCTGCGAGTAGTCCAGCGGCGTGACGGACACGAACGCGCTGATCGGCAGACCGCGCAGCTCATAGTCGAGCACCGCGCGATACCCCTTGATGACTCCTCGCTTCTCCAGCTTCTGCACGCGGGACTGCACCGCGGACACCGACAGGCCGGACAGCCGGGACAGCTGAGCCAGCGTGGCCCGCCCGTCCTCCTCCAACGCATCGAGGATGGACTCGTCCGTGGCGTCGAGCATGGCGGAGCCCTCCGGTCTGATCTCCACCTTGCGCGATGCCGCGTCTGGTTCCTCGTCATTGCGCGTATTCGCCTGTGCCATCATGTCCTCCCAGGTCATACGGTTCGCCGCAACCTGCATGTGGAGCGGTTCCGGCGCGAACTTGTCTGATGACAGCTTATCGCGATGTCAATCCAGTATTATTCCATTGATTTCTTACCGTTATTTACGAAATATATAGTAATAATTACTGTTCTTCAATGTATTACTGTATATTTTATATTCTCGTTCATGATTGAAAGGTGACACCATGTCCATGCCCGCACTTTCGCAGCACTCGCTCAGCGTCCCCCGTTCCGGTATCCGGGACGTATTCGACCGGGTCGAGCACGTGCCTGACGCAATCTCGCTGTGCGTGGGCGAACCCAGCGCCACCGCGGCGCCGCATATCGTGGAAGCTGCATGCCGATCGATCCGCGAAGGACACACCACATACACGAACGTGCTCGGCATCGAGCCGTTCCGCGAGGCCGTGGCGGCATACTCCGAAAAGGTGAAGGGGCTGCGCTACGACGTCGACACCGAGATACAGGCGGTCGACGGCGCGACCATCGGTCTGTTCCTGGCGATGAAGGCGCTGCTTGACGCCGGCGACGAAGTGATCCTTCCGTCGCCGTACTTCACCTCGTACGACGCGGAGGTCCTGATGTGCGGCGGAGTGCCGGTGCCCGTCGCGCTCAAACCGGAACACCAGATGCGGCTGAACGCCGACGATATCGAAGCAGCAATCACGCCGCGCACGAAGGCCGTTCTTCTCAACTCCCCCGGCAACCCGTCCGGAGCCGTCACGCCGCTATCCGAGCTGGAGCGCATCGCCGACGTCTGCATCCGGCATGGCATCTGGGCGATCTCCGACGAGGTGTATCACCCGTTCGTCTTCGACGGCTCCGCGTCAATCGCGCCCTCCATCGCCGCCGTCGACGGCATGCACGAGCGCACGGTCGTCGTCGAAAGCCTGTCCAAGACCTTCGCCATGACCGGCTGGCGCATCGGCTACCTGCTCGGCCCCGAGCCGCTGATTGAACAGACCAGCAAGCTCGCCGAGCTGATGCACTCATCGGTCAACTCGACGGCGCAATATGCCGCCGTGGCCGCGTTGACCGGCCCGCAGGAGCATGTCACGGCCATGCGCGAGGAATACTGCGCCAAGCGGCAGATCGTGCTGGACGAGCTCGACGACTGCACCGCGCTGCGCCTGATCGAGCCGCAGGGCGCGTTCTACGCGTTCGTGGACGTGCGAGCCTGCGGCATGGATTGCGACAAGTTCAGCCGTATGCTGCTGGACGAGGAGCACGTCGCCGTGGTGCCGGGAACGGCCTTCGGCAGTGAGGGGGCCGGATTCGTGAGGCTTTCCTACGCCGGGGACGGGCGTGAGCTGCGCGAGGGCGTGCGACGGATGCGCGTGTTCGCCGAACGTCACGTCGACCCCGCGCTGGGCCGCCATACGCCCGGATACCATCATCTGCAGATCATGGCCTGAAAGCAGGCCAGATATAGACGGGAGCCCCCGCTTCAATGCCGAAGCGGGGGCTCCTCTCGTTCAGGCCGTCGTGCCGGAGCCCGGCAGACGGCAGCCGGATCAGTTGCCGTTGACCGGGTTGCTGTTGCTCTGCTGGATAATGGCGGCGAGGAAGTCGCGGTTCGTCGCGGTCTTCTTCAGGCGCGGCACCAGCGTCTGGTATGCCTGCTCGGGCTCCATGCCGCCGAGCAGACGGCGCAGACGATAGATAATCGGCAGTTCCTGCGGCGAGGTGATGAGCTCTTCGCGGCGGGTGCCGGAGGCGTTCACGTCGATGGCCGGGAACAGGCGCTTGTCGGCCAGCTCGCGGCTCAGACGCAGTTCCATGTTGCCGGTGCCCTTGAACTCCTCGAAGATCACCTCGTCCATCTTGGAGCCGGTCTCCACCAGCGCGGAGGAGATGATGGTCAGCGAGCCGCCGTTTTCGATGTTGCGGGCGGCGCCGAAGAACTTCTTCGGCGGATAGAGCGCCTGGGCGTCCACGCCACCGGACAGGATGCGGCCGGAGGCCGGCGCGGCGATGTTGTAGGCGCGGGCGAGACGGGTCATCGAGTCAAGCAACACCACCACGTCCTGACCGAGCTCCACGAGTCGCTTGGCGCGCTCGATGGCGAGCTCGGCGACGGTGGTGTGGTCGGAGGCCGGACGGTCGAAGGTCGAGGAGATGACCTCGCCGGCCACGGTGCGCTCCATGTCGGTGACTTCTTCGGGGCGTTCGTCCACCAGCACGACCATCAGGTGCACTTCGGGGTTGTTCGTGGTGATCGCGTTGGCGATGTTCTGCAGCGTGATCGTCTTGCCGGCCTTCGGCGGGGAGACGATCAGGCCGCGCTGGCCCTTGCCGATCGGGGAAACGATGTCCATGATGCGGCCGGTGAGCTTGTTCGGCGTGGTCTCCTGCTTGAGGCGCTCCTGCGGGTACAGCGGGGTGAGCTTGGCGAACTGCGGGCGGTTGGCCGCCTCTTCGACACTCATGCCGTTGATGGTGTCGACGGACTGCAGCGGCACGAACTTCTGGCGCTGGTTGCGGCGGTCGCCCTCGCGCGGCGCGCGGATGGATCCGGTCACGGCGTCGCCCTTGCGCAGGCCGTACTTCTTGACCTGACCCATCGAGATGTACACGTCGTTCGGGCCGGGCAGGTAGCCGGAAGTGCGCACGAAGGCGTAGGAGTCGAGCACGTCGACGATGCCGGCGACCGGCACGAGATCGTCGCCGCCGTTGTCCTGATGGTCGGAAATGCGCACTTCGCGGGTGTCGCGATCATCGTAGTCGCGGCCGCCACGGTCGCGGCCGCGCATGCGGCGCTGGCGACGGTCGTTGTTGCGGTCGTTACCGCGGTCGCCACGGTCATTGCGATCGCCGCCGCGGTCGCCGCGATCGGTGCGGTCATTGCGGTCGGTGCGGTCAGCGCGGTCGCCACGGTTGCGGCGGGTGAATTCGCGCTCGTCGTCATCACGGTCATCACGGGTGCCGCGGGCGGCGTCCGCATTGGCGTTCTGCACCGGAAGCGTGGCGAGAATATCGTCGAGGTCGCGGACCGTGTCGTTCTGCTGGTCGCGCTCGCGCGGTTCGATGGTACGGCGACGACGACGCATCATGCCGGAATCAGCCGCATCATCGCGATGACGCGGCTGATCGTCCGCCGGCGCGATGTCAAGTTCATCAAACAGATCGGCAGCCACCTGGCCCGCCTTTGCATCGTCGCGGGTGTGACGGCGAAGAGCCGCGGCGCGTTCGTCCTTGCTGTCGGATTCGGCGGCCTTCTGGCGGGAGATACGCGGCGTGCGGGTCGAGGCTGCATCGGGCTCGGGCAGAGACGCGACCAGTCCGGCCACTGCATCATCCGCCGCTGACACCGGTGCACTGTCCTTGCTGCCCTTGGGTTCCGCCTTGGGAGCCTGTTCCGGAGTCTGCGCGGCCTGTGCAGCGGGCTGCGTCTGCTGGGTCGGCTTGCTTGCGGCGCCCTTCACCGGTCGCACGGTAACGCCCGCCGGCGCCTCGCCGCCTGATCGTGCAGCCTGCAGGGTGGCGACCAATTCCGGCTTGCGCATCGTCGACGTACCGCGCAGACCCATTTGCTTGGCGAGCTCCTTGAGCTCGATCAGCTTCATACCTTCAAGATTCTGGCTAGTTGCCACTCGTTTGCCTTTCCTTAGCAGACCGTATTGCACCGGTCCCTGCACTAAGAATGATTGCGGTCTTGCCGCTTTGAACGCCCGACGCACTCCATGCGTTTCGGACTTTCCATACTGTATAACGGGCTGGAGACCAATGCAAAAACGGACGCCGAGTCGCAGACATAAACAAATGCCCCCGCTGGCGGGGGCGATATCTGGTGTGGGTTACTTTTGTTCGTGGTAGGACTTATCCGTGTTCACGGACCACACGTTCTGCTTCGAGGTCTTGCCGGACTTGATGTTGGCGACGGCCTCGATGGCGGTGGCCATGGAGTGGTCCATGTTGTTGTAGCGGTGCTGGCCGTTGCGGCCGACGCAGTAAAGGTTGCCGAAGGAGTCGAGGTATTCGACGAGTTCGGACATCTGGGCATAGGTGTCGAAGTAGGCGGGATACGCCTTCTTGACACGTTCGCGATGGGAGTCGAGGACATCCTGCGGGCCGTTGATGACACGCATGCGGGTCAGTTCGGAAATGGCGAACTTGGTGGCCTCGGCGTCGGTCATGTTCCAGAAATCGTCACCCTCGTTGCAGAAGTATTCGAGGCCGATCCAGACGGTATCGTCGACATCCTTGACGAGGTAGGGGCTCCAGTTGTTGAAGATCTGGAGACGACCGACCTTGTAACCGGGATCCTGCACGTAGATCCAGCAATCGGGCACGATGGGCGGGTTGCCGAGCGTGGGGATGTCGGTGGTGTTCTTGAGGCGCATGTGCTTGACGAGCAGTCCGACGGTGACGAAATCACGGTAGGGCAGGCCGTTGGCGATGTGGGTCATGTCCTGCGGGACAGGCGCCGAAGACGCTTCGGCGTCATCGTCATGAGACGCCGCGTCGATGGCGTTGACGAGGTCCTTGACGGGCATGGACGAGATGAACTGGTCGGCGTGCAGTTCGGTGCGCTTGCCGTCCGAGGACTCGTAGACCACGGATTCGATACGGCCCTGTGCCTGACGAATCTCGACGACCTTGGCATCGGTGATGACGGTGGCACCGGCGTCGACGCACCGGCGTTCCACGGTCTCCCAGAGCTGGCCGGGGCCGAGCTTGGGGTACCAGAACTCCTCGATGAGCGACGTTTCGACCTCACCCTTGCACTTCTTGGGGCTGAGCTTGCGGAAGGCGTTCTTGAGAACGCCGAGGATGCTGAGGCCCTTGACGCGCTGGGCACCCCAATCGGCGGAGATCTGCGAGGGATGACGCCCCCACAGCTTCTCGGTGTAGCCCTCGAAGAACATGGAGTAGAGCTTGCGGCCGAACCGGTTGATGTAGAAGTTCTCCAGACTGGTCTCCGGCAGCTTATGGAACATGGACTTGAGGTAGCTGAAACCCGCAACCATGGTGAGCTTGAAGCCCATCGCCTTGAAGGTGTTGACGGACAGGGAGATCGGGTAGTCGAAGAACCGGCGGTTCCAGTAGATGCGGGAGACGCGGTGGCGCTTGAGCATCACCTGGTCGGTGGTTTCGGGGTCGGGACCGCCCGGCTCCATGTCGTGCTCACGGCCGAGTTTCTTGTCGTCATAGCTGGGGGCGCCCTGCAGCGGCAGCACATCCTTCCACCAGTCCATGATCCGGTCGTCCTTGGAGAAGAAGCGGTGACCGCCGATATCCATGCGGTTGCCGTTGTGCTTGACGGTACGCGAGATGCCGCCGAACTCCTGCGTTTCTTCGAGTACGGTCACATCGTATGCGTCGGAGCCGCCGTTGTTGACGAACTCCCATGCTGCGGTCAGGCCAGCCGGGCCGCCGCCGATGATCACCACGGATTGCTTCTGCGTCACGTGAGGTCTCCTTATCGCTGAATCAGAGACAGTATATATGAACCGCTGGAAACGCACGCCGATTTTGTTGTTTTGCTTACAAAAACCTTCCGTCGCCATACACAAGAAGCCGCGTATCGCAACGAAAACGAGAGCGGGAAACGGCGACGTGCCGGTTTGGGGCGCACACGGCACCGGCAGATGACGGCGGACGGCCGACCGCCGTCGGCCTGCAATCAGCCGGTCCGACCGTCAGCGCCTCAATTCATATCGTCGGGGATGTCGATATCGGATTTCTGCACTTCCTCGACATTCACGTCCTTGAACGTGACGATGCGCACGTTCTTGACGAAACGCGACGACCGGTACACATCCCACACCCATGCGTCGGTGAGCTGCACGTCGAAATACACGTCCTGACCGGCGGAACGCACGTTGAAATCGACCTTGTTCGCCAGATAAAAACGCCGTTCGGTCTCCACCACGTAGGTGAACAGCTTGATGACGTCGCGATACTCCTTGTACAGGGTGAGTTCCGCGTCAGTTTCGTAATTGTCAAGATCCTCGGCACTCATTCGTCATCCTCCATATCACGTTTACGGCCACGTCCGAGGATACGCCACCAAGCTTCCTTCGAGGGTTTGCGTTCGCTCTGCCCATACGGCCAGGTGCTTTCCTCGCCCGGCGCGGCCAATTCATCGTCATTGTGCGCTTCCGGCACTCGGGCTGCGGCGACTTTCTCGATTCGGGGCGCCTGTTCGGCATCCGCACTCTCCTCGACCGCGGCGGGCTCCGGCGCGGGCTCGGCCTGCGCGGCGATGTTCTTCCTGATGGCGATCGAGTGCTCACGGGCGCTCATCGCCTCCTGCACACCGGGATTGTCCTCAATCACGTGCATGCCGAACGCGTCGAGAGAGCGGATGGGATCATACTCGTCCACCAGCGTATCCATGACAATCAGATCCTGGTATTTGTTGTTCTCCGCATCCCACAGAGCGTCGCGCGATGTGCCGGACGGCTCGAAGCCGAGCGACTGGTAGACGGAGCACGAACGCGAGTTCTGCTCGGGCACCGCCACCCAGATGCGGTGCATGCCCAGGCCGGCCGGTTCGGGCGCGAAACCGTACGTCATGACTCGCGGCATCAGGTCGCGCGAGTAGCCGCGCCCGCGGTAGTCACGGCCCAGCACAACCTGGATGCGGGCGGAGCGCGACCAGCCATCGATGTCGATCAGGAAAATCATGCCGATGACGTTGTCTGTCGACTGCGCGTCGATTTCGCCGTCCTCGTCATGGTCGGCGTCGGTCAGTACCGCCCATGCGATGGTGCGGCGGGACTCCGGATCGCCTACGCCCGACTCGTCGGGCTTCTGCCCGTTCGCCCACGCCACCGAGCGTCTCACCCACGTGTGTACGACGGCGCGTTCCGACTGAGCGTCCTTGCCGGTGATCTTGGAGGCGCCATAGTAGGCGTCCAGCTCATCCATGCGCGGCAGGTCGTCGACGCTGGCCGGGCGCAGGTGCACCATCTCCCCCTTGATCGGTGGTATGGTGATCTGCGAGGGCAGCTCACGGGATACGTCCTGATCGAGCGGTAATGCGGCATTTTCAGACATTCGTTATTCCTCAACTGACGCTGGTAGAAGTCGGTACAGAAGATATCCTACCCAACTGACCGTTTGCTGTGAAGGAGTTGCCCACGTGTCTGCCGGCCGTGGGAGCGTCTGCGGCATGACGAACGGCCCTCGACACGCGGTTCAGCACCGCGGCCAAGGGCCGTTCTTCAAACCGGAATTTCAGGGTCTCGGGATTCCGGCGAACTCGCGGGGCGTCAGCCCTTGATCTTGCCCATCACGACCTTGGTGACAGCCTTCGCGTCGGCCTGGCCGCGCGTGGCCTTCATCACGGCTCCGATGATGACACCCATCGGCTTCATGTTGCCGCTCTTGAGCTTCTCGACGACATCCGGGTTGGCCTCGAATGCCGCATCGACGGCCGCCTCGATGGCGCTGTTGTCCTCGACGATCTTGTAGCCGTGCTTCCTGACGACCTCATCCGGGGTGCCTTCGCCCTTGAGCACGCCTTCGACGGTCTGCTTGGCGAGCTTGTCGTTGAGCTTGCCGTCGGCGATGAGCTTCTCGACCTCGGCGATGTCGGCCGGGGTGATTGGCAGCTCTTCGAGCGAGACGCCCTTGGCGTTGGCCTCGCGGCTCAGCTCGCCCAGCCACCACTTGCGGGCACCGGCGGCCTTGGCGCCGGCCTTGACGGTCTCCTCGATCAGGTCGAGCGCGTCGGCGTTGAGGATGTCGCGCATCTGCAGGTCGCTCAGGCCCCATTCGGCCTTGAGACGGTTGCGGCGCTCGCGCGGCATCTCCGGCATCTGGGCCTTCATCTCCTCGATGTGCTCCTTGGTGATGTGGAGCATGACGAGGTCGGGATCCGGGAAGTAGCGGTAGTCGTCGGCGTCGGACTTAAGACGGCCGCCGGCGGTGGTCTGCGTGGCCTCATCCCAGTGGCGGGTCTCCTGCAGGATCTCCTTGCCGTCGTCCAGACGCGCCGCCTGACGGCGGATCTCGTACTGGATGGTTTTCTCGATGCCACGGAACGAGTTCACGTTCTTGGTCTCCGAACGGGTGCCGTACGGGGCGTCGGCGGAGGGGCGCAGCGAGACGTTCACGTCGGCGCGCATGTTGCCCTGCTCCATGCGGGCGTGGCTGATGTTCAGCGCACGCACGATGTCGCGGATAGCGCGCACGTAAGCGCCGGCGATCTCCGGAGCGCGGTCGCCCGCACCCTCGATCGGCTTGGTGACGATCTCGATCAGCGGCACGCCGGCACGATTGTAGTCGACCAGCGAATGGTCGGCGCCTTCGATGCGGCCGTCGGCACCGCCCACGTGGGTGTTCTTGCCGGCGTCGTCCTCGATGTGGGCGCGCTCGATCGGCACGCGGAACACGGTGCCGTCCTCAAGCTCGACATCCAGGTAGCCGTTGCCGTTGGTGGGCTTGTCGTACTGCGAGATCTGGTAGTCGCGCGGCATGTCCGGGTAGAAGTAGTTCTTGCGGGCGAACTGGCTCCACTCTGCGATCTCGCAGTGCAGGGCCAGACCCAGCTTGATCGCGTAGTCGACCGCGGTCTTGTTGATGACCGGCAGGGAGCCGGGCAGACCGAGGGAGACCGGGGTCAGCTGCGTGTTCGGCTCGCCGCCGAACTCGATGTGGGCCGGGCAGAACAGCTTGGTGTTCGTGGACAGCTCCACGTGCGTTTCCAGACCGAAGACCACGTCGTATTTCTTGGTGGCATCGGCGTACTTCATCAGTTTTTCAGCCATGATGTTTGTTTTCCTTCCGATGCGTCACTTGTTCAGGCCGTCGAACCACGGGGTCTTCAGGGACTGCCAGATCGGGCCGCCCCAGCTTTCCTCAAGTGCGGCTTCGAGCGCGGCGGCGGGCTTGTACATGACCTCGTCGCGCTGCTGCGGCGCGATGAACTGGAATCCGACAGGCAGGCCGTCGTCGGACAGGCCGGCCGGAATCGACATGGCCGGGACACCGGCGAGGTTCGCCGGAATCGTGGCGATGTCGTTCATGTACATGGCCAGCGGGTCGTTCATCTTCTCGCCGAACTTGAACGCGGTGGACGGGCTGGTCGGGGAGACCAGCACGTCGGCCTTCTCGAAGGCGTTGTGGAAGTCCTGGATGATGAGCGTGCGCACCTTCTGCGCGGAACCGTACCAGGCGTCGTAGTAGCCGGCGGACAGCGCGTAGGTGCCGAGGATGATGCGGCGCTTGACCTCGTCGCCGAAGCCGGTCTCACGGGTGTAGGCCATCATGTTGGCGGCGGTCTGCGGTACACCGGTCGGCGGCATCACGCGCAGGCCGTAGCGCATGCCGTCGTAGCGGGCCAGGTTGGAGCTGACCTCGGACGGCATGATGATGTAGTACGCGCCCAGCGAGTACTCGAAGTGCGGGCAGGAGACCTCGACGACCTCGGCGCCCATCTCTTCGAGCTTCTTGACGGCCTCGTTGAAGCGGGCCTCGACGCCGGGCTGGTAGCCGTCGCCGCCGAGTTCCTTGATCAGGCCGACCTTCACGCCCTTGAGGTCGCGCTTGAGGCCCTCGCGGGCTGCAGCGGCCATCGGACGCGGGCCTTCGGGAATCGACGTCGAATCACGCTTGTCGTGACCGCCGATGATCTCCTGCAGCAGAGCGGAGTCGAGCACGGTGCGGGAGACCGGGCCGATCTGGTCGAGCGAGGAGGCCATGGCGATGGCGCCGAAACGGCTCACGCCGCCGTAGGTGGGCTTGACGCCCACGGTGCCGGTCAGGGCGCCGGGCTGGCGGATCGAGCCACCGGTATCGGTGCCGAGGGCGATCGGGGCCTCGAACGCGGCGACCGCGGAGGCGGAGCCACCGCCGGAGCCACCGGGCACGCGCTCGGTGTCCCACGGGTTGTGCGTGGTCTGGTAGGCGGAGTGCTCGGTCGAGGAGCCCTGCGCGAATTCGTCGAGGTTGGTCTTGCCAAGCAGCGGCATGCCGGCGGCCTTGAGCTTCTCGATGACGGTGGCGTCGTACGGCGGCACCCAGCCTTCGAGGATCTTCGAGGCGGCGGTGGTCTCGATGCCCTTGGTGACGATCATATCCTTGATGGCAATCGGCACACCGGCCAGTTCGGGCAGCGCGGCCTTGTCGTCGGCGCTCTTGGCGTCGAAGGCGTCGGCCTGGTCGAGCGCCTGATCGGCGGAGACCTTCAGGAACGCCTTGATGGACGGTTCGGCGGCGTCGATGACGGCGAGGTGGGCCTCGACCAGTTCGCGGCTGGAGACCTCACCGGCCTTGACCTTGGCGGCCATTTCGGCCGCGGACAGCTTGACGAGTTCAGTGGTGTCGCTCATCGTCACTCCTCACTTCCCAGAATGCGCGGCGCGACGAACATGCCGGCTTCGGTCTTCGGGCCTCCGGCAAGCGCCTCTTCCTGCGTCAGCGGCGTTTCGGCGACGTCGGGGCGCAGGTACGCCTCCAGCGGGACGGGGTTGGCGGTCGGCGGCACGTCATCGCCGGCGACCTCCTGCACCTTGTTGATGGAATCCGCGATGACGTTCAGCTCACCCTGCAGACGGGTGATCTCCTCATCGGTGAGCGCGATACGGGCAAGATCGCCCAGGTGCTCGATTTCTTCACGTGTGAATGTAGGCATGGCCTTAACTATATGAGCCGTATGTGACACGCACCATTACATTCTCACGATGTTGCGCGGCGTCCGGCGGCCCTGCGGCAGCGGCCATATCGCGCGGCTGTGCCCGAGCGCGCGACGATATGGCCGAATGGGTGTCATCTGATGTCGGATTTCTTGAACACCAGCAGGCCGATCAATGGAATCCTCCACTCGTCGGCAGCCAGCGGCGTGACCTCGTGGCCGAGGAACACCAGTCTCGCCACGCCGAGCTGCGGCACGGGCTGAGGCTGCGACGGGATATGAGGCTGCGTCATCGCGGCACCTCCTGCGTGTTCGGCTGAGTGTAGGTTGCGGCAGGCTCGTCGTATTGGGCCGGCACCTGCCCCGGTATCGCGCGGGTCTCGTACTGCACCTGCGCGAACGCCCGCGCAGTCGGTTCCAATGCGGCACCTTCAATGCGAAACACCCGGCCTTGCTGCGGGTCGTTGGCATTGCGGGGCACCTCGCGGACGGTGACCTGCGGCGCGGTTTCAAACACCGCGTGCAGTTTGTCGAGTTCCGGCGTCGCGACACGGATTGAATGGGTGGAATGCCCTGCGACGAACGCCGCGACCGTCGTGGTCTCCAGAATGCGGCCACGACCGATGATGACGAGATTGTCAGCGGTCAATGCGACCTCGCTCATCAGGTGCGAGCTCAACAGCACCGCGCGGCCCTGCCCGGCGAGAATGCTCCTGCATTGCGCTTTTCCACGCTCGCAAGGCCGGTGAATTCGATGACCTCATCGACGCGGGATCGCGGTATGCCCTTGGTAAGGGCGAGGCCACGCAGATGGGTGTAGGCGGACCGACCCTTATGCGCGGATTTGGCGTCGAGAACCGCTCCTACGGCGGTCATCGGCGATGGTGTCTTGACGAACGGCACTCCGTCAACCAGCGCACGGCCCGCATTGGGGGGGGGGTGACCAAGCCGAGGGCGGCCCGCATCGTCGTGGACTTCCCGGCGCCGTTCGGCCCAAGGAAACCGGTCACCTTGTCGTCTTCGGCGGTGAAACTGACATTATCAAGCACGGTCTTACGCCCGAAACGTTTGGTAAGGCCATCTATCGTTATCATGGTTCGAGCGTACACACCCGCGTCACCCGTGCTGCGCAATCCAGCTGTGCATGGCCACTGCGGCTGCGGCTCCGGCGTTGATGGACCGCACGGAACCGAATTGCGAGATGTATACCACGTCATCAGCGAGTTCGAGAGCTTTGTTCGACAATCCGGGGCCTTCCGCGCCAAACAGCATCAGACACCGTTCCGGGAAACGGTAGGTTTCCATCGGTACGGCACCGGGAATGATATCCAGTGCGATGATGCGGGACGATTCCAGCGTCCTGATGCGAGCGTCGGCCCGCGCGACCGCATCATAGCCCGAATGATCCGTTGCGGACGCGAATCGGGGGGACCCGTTGGATTCGTCATCGTCCGAGAGAAGCGCACTCGCATCGGAGTGAGCCTGATGCGCGTGCATCGCCGCGGCGGCAGCCTGTGCCTGGGCGGCGGCAATTTCTCCCGCGATGCGCAGCTTCCAGCAGGTGACGAGTTCGTCGATGCTGGGATGATACTCAACGTGCTGGTACAGCTCGGTCATCAGCGAGCCCTTGCGGTTCCATTTGTGCGGGCCAACGATGTGCACGCGATTCGCGGTGAACGCATTCGCCGTGCGCACCATGGAACCGATGTTGAAATCGTGCGTCCAGTTTTCGATGGCGACTTCGAAGCCGTGGCGACCGGCCGCGTCCAGATCGTCGCGAATGGCGTTCACAGTCCAGTACCGGTAACGGTCGAGTACGTTGCGACGATCGCCTTCATCCAGCAGCGTCGTATCGTAGCGTCGATCGTAGTTCGGCGATTTAGGGTCATCCGGGCGTGGCTCACCGGGGTGCTCCTGCGTCCATGGCCCTACGCCGACTTCACGAAATTCCGGCTCCCCCGAAGCCTTTGCCGCCAGAGAGATGGGGTTGGGCTTGTGCATGGCTATCGCAGTTCGGATTCGTGGTAGATTTCGACGAATGGCAGCTCCTGCCGTTCACCGCTCACGGGGTTGACGACCTCGATGACGGGTTCGGTCATGTCGACGCCGCCGATCAGCGATGCGATGGCAACCACTTTCGCGCCTTCATGCTCCACCACGCCGAAATCGAGGCTCAGCTCATTGCCGTTGCGCAGCGTCACCAGCGACGAGGTCTGCACATAGGATTTCTCCGAGAGCCATGAATCCAGCAATACCACGCGCTTGCCCTTGATGGACGGGCCTTTGATGGACGGGTATACGAAGTCCATGACGAATCCGTCGAGGTCTTCACCGCGCGATGCCGCCGCCTGAATCATCGCGCCGACCAGTGGAACGGCCGCGGCGGTCAACGCACCGACGGCGTCGAAATCATCGATGGAATAGCCGTTCTCCTCAAGCGTGTCCAGAAGAATGTGACCGACGATAGCCGCCCCGCGATGGTCGAAGGTGACTCCGGCGAGCTCGCAGAACGGCTTGCCTTCCATTTCCGCGGCAATCAGCCGTCGGAGCTGTTCGCGCGGCTCCAGCATGGAGAAGTCATCCGTCTGACTCGGCGATGCGTCGGAAGGAATGTTGTTCGTGCTCACAGCGGTTCCGGTCGTCCCGGTCTTGCGGAATCCTTGCTCTTCATTCATGGTTCTCAGGATATCGTTGCGTGCCGTCAAGTCACCGCCGGCAATGGCCATGCATATCCGCGCGGTTGAGTATTTGCCTCGCTGGCGGGGGCTGTCCGCGGAAGCGGACTGGGGGGTGGTCGAAATCCGTAGCGACAATGAAGCCGGGATAAAGCCGAGACCACCCCAGTCGGCTACGCCGACAGCCCCCGCCAGCGGGGGCCGAGTCATGCTGGTATTCCTTTGAATGCTTTAGCGTTGGTTTTATTCGGGGGTGGTTTCCGGGGCGGTGATTTCACGGACATCGGATTTGCCCGAATCGATGATGTTCACCGGCCCGATGACCGTGGCCTGATCGAGCTTCTGCAGTTTGCGCGCGGTGACCAGCACGCGGGATTCCAACGATGATGCAAATTGGTTGTACGCCGTCACGGTGCGGGTGAGCGCGGTACCGAGTTTGTTCGCGCGCTCCCCCAGCACAGCGAAACGCTCGTACAGTTCCCTCGACAGGTCGAACAGGGCCTTGGCGTCGTCTGTGAGGCTTTGCTGCTGCCAAGCGTATGCGACGGATTTCAGCACGGCCCACAGGGTGACCGGTGAAGTCAATGCGACCTTGCGGGCGAAGGCGTCATCCATCAATGTCGGATCGGCCTCCATTGCAGCCTGCAGCAACGCCTCGTTGGGAATGAACGCGATCACGAAATCAGGGGCCGTGTCGCATGCACTCCAATACGCCTTATCACCCAATGCCCTGACGTGTTCACGCAAAGCTTTCGCATGCGACCGCAGCAATTCGTTACGCCGCTCCAAATCCTCAGGCCCCGCGGTTTCCGGAATCATGCAGGCCCGCTGATAATCGGCATACGGCACCTTCGCGTCGATGGGAATCGTCTTGCCTCCCGGCAGATGGACGATCATGTCAGGCCGGAGCGTCTTACCGTCGATGCCGGTCATCACCACCTGCGTATCGAAGTCGATGTGCTCCAGCAAACCGGCGGACTCCACAATGTTGCGCAGTTGCGCCTCTCCCCAAGCGCCGCGGACCTTGTTGTTGCGCAATGCCGCCGAGAGCGAGCTCGTCTCACGGTCGAGCCTCGCCTGCTGCTCACCCAGCCCTTTGAGCTGCTCACCCAGCACGCCCATCTCGTGTTTGCGCCCCTCCTCGATGTTCGAGACCTTCTGCTGCAGCTCATCGAGATTCTTCTGCAAAGGAGCCAACGCCGACAGCACCTTGCCCTGCTCTGTCAGTGCTTTTTCCTGCTCTTCCCGACGCCGCAGCCCATCGGCCTCGGCCCGCTCGCGCTCACGTTGCACCCGCAGCTGTTCCGCCTGCTGCGCCTGAGCAAGCTGGGACTTCGCGAACGACAATTGCTGCAGAAGTCCCTCGGACTGGGCCTTGGCCTGAGCCACTTGGGCGGCAAGCCGCGCATTGTCGTCCTTCATGGCCTCGCAGGATCCCCTCAGCGCGTCCACCTCGGAGGCCTTCGCCATGCGGGCGGAGGCTTGGCCACGCATTTTGCCCAGCGCGAATCCGGCGGCCAGACCCAACAACGCCACCACCGCAACGATCACCACATCAAGCACTTCATCGAACATGTGTATTATTACACATCACCCCGCGGACGAGCGAGTGTCGCACTTATGAGCGAACCAGTCGGGAGATCACCTTCTCGACCTCCGACAGTTTCTCGTCGGCCACCTCGCCGCCCTCGGCCGCTGCCTGCCGCACGCAATGGTTCAGATGGTCGTCAACCAGCATCACCGACACGGCCTTCAATGCCGAAGTCGCGGCGGAGATCTGGGTCAGCACATCGATGCAATACACATCATCCTCCACCATCTGCGCGACCGCATGGACCTGCCCCTCGACACGCCGCAGCCGCGCGAGAATCTTCGCCTTGTCTCCGTCGTAACCCTGCATAACCAGCCTTCCGCCCAGCGCGAATATTCCTGACAACACGCATTATATACCCTCTAGGGGTATAGGGTATAGTTAATATCCGAGATTATGATAGAGAGTGGAAAGGAGCGGCGATGGAATTCGACATCTTCCTCGGTGTGGCGGCACTGGTGATAGCCGCCGTGCTGACATGGTGCATCCTGCGATTCTTCTTCGCGCCCAGAAGGGGAGGCGCCCAGGCGACGCTGCATGACGGCGTTCAACAGGCGACCATCACGGTCAGGGGTGGGTACTCCCCCGATATCGTCACGATGCAAGCCGGCATTCCGATCACGCTGAGGTTCGATCGGAAGGAGACCGGCGAATGCACGTCGCATGTCGTGTTCCCCGATCTCGGAACGGACACGATGCTGCCGGGCAACGAGACCACCGAGATGTCGCTTCCGCCGCTGCCGGCCGGCGACTACCCCTTTGCATGCGGCATGAACATGGTGCATGGGTTGCTTCGCGTCGAGGGGGAGACGGACTCCGCCACAAAACCGGACGACGGCGCTGCATCGACCGGGACCGTCATACCGGCCGGCACGCCCAGGATGTCCGCCGCGGACGCGCTGCTGGCCGAGCGGCAGGAGGCGGAGGAACGCCGTCAGGAGATTCGCCATACCGGCATGCTGGTGGCCATCGGCACCGTTCTCACGCTCCCGGTGTTCGTCCCCATGATGCTCATGCTCGTCAGTCACTCGCTCGTTCCTTCATGGCTGATGAACCCTTGGCTGCAGGCCATACTCATCACCCCGGTCATGTTCTACTGCGGGGCGCCGATCCACCGCGTCGGATGGCCGGCACTGTGGCATCGTTCTCCGGATATGAACTCGTTGGTGGCATTGGGGACCACCGCCGCATACCTGTACAGCATCGCCTTGTGCTTCGTCTCGGAGCTGATGCCCGAGGGGTCGAGAGAGCCCTACTTCGAGTCGGTCGGCGTAGTGATCACGCTCGTTCTGGTCGGACGCCTGTTGGAGGCGAAAGCCCGTGAGGGCACCGGAAAGGCCGTGCAATCACTGATCAAGCTGCGCCCACGTGCCGCCCACATCCTCGATGCCGGAACGCCACTGGCCAAGGATCTGGCCGCCGGCAGGGCATCCGGCGACGGATGGCTCGACCCTGCCCAATCCCAAGACATCGGCATCGACCGCGTGAAGACCGGCGATCTGCTGGTGATCCGCGCCGGCGAGCGCATACCGCTGGACGGCGTCGTGTTGGCCGGCGAGGCCAGCGTCGACGAGTCCATGATCACCGGCGAATCCGTTCTGGCCCGGCGTGGCGTCGGAGAGCCCCTGACGGGGGCGACCATCATGCAGCAGGGCAATGTGGTCATGAAGGTCACACGCACCGGCGAGGACACGGTGCTCTCCCAGATCATCGCTCTGGTCGCACGCGCACAGGCGACCAAAGCGCCCGTGCAGCGTCTGGCCGACAGGATCGCCCGTGTGTTCGTCCCCGCGGTGATTATCGCCGCATTGTGGACCGGTGCCATATGGATAACGTTCGGGCCGCAACCCAAACTAGCCCATGCGCTGGTGACGGCGGTCAGCGTATTGATCATCGCGTGTCCTTGCGCGCTCGGACTGGCCACGCCGCTATCGGTGACCGCGGCGACCGGCCTCGGCGCCACGAACGGCGTGCTGGTCACATCCGCCAGGGCCTTGGAGCAGGCCCGCGACATCCGAACCGTCGTGTTCGACAAGACCGGGACGATCACCGTCGGAGCCATCGATGACGACGCCGACTACGCCAAGCCGAGCTATACGAAGGACAGCGTCAAGCCGGGTTCCAAGGAGGCGATAGCAGCGCTTCGAGCCGCTGGTATCCGCACGGTGATGCTGTCGGGAGACAGGGCGGAGGTCGCCGAACGCGTCGCCGCGGAAGTCGGCATCGACACGGTGATCGCTCAGGTCAGGCCCGACGGCAAGGCCTACTGGATAAGGCAGCTGCAGATATCGCGCGACGCCGCCGCGGCACAGTCGTCGGTGGCCCCCGCCATCGCCGACGTCCCCAACGGACTGGTGACCATGGTGGGCGACGGCATCAACGACGCCCCCGCCTTGGCACAGGCAGACGTGGGCATAGCCATCGGCACCGGAACCGACATCGCCATGCAATCCGCCGACGTGACCCTCATGAGCGGCGACCTGCGAGGCGTGGTGAAAACCCTCAACCTATCCCAAGCCACGATGCGCAACATCCGGGAGAATCTCGCATGGGCCTTCGGCTACAACATCATCGGCATCCCCATCGCCGCCGGCGTGCTGTACCCCTTCACCGGCTGGCTGCTCAGCCCGATGATCGCAGGCCTGGCGATGGCGTTCAGCTCCGTCTGCCTGGTGCTGAACGCGAACCGCATGCGGCGCGTCACACTGAGCCCCGACACCGTCTCCTTCACCGCCGCAGGCGGAAGAGACGCCGACAGGAGAGCGCCCGACCAACACGGCGCGCGCAACATCATTCTCGACACCGGAGACCGTCCCCGTGCCGATGGCCATCACACCGATGAGGGCCATCACCATCAGCCGAACAAGGAGCAACCCATGCACATGAACCACATGCATTCCGCAGACATGAACGACGCGACGCAGACCGCGACCGACCCTGTGTGCGGCATGACCGTCGCCGTCAACAATGACGCCATCACGCGCGAGCACGACGGCACAACCTATTACTTCTGCGGGGAACACTGCGCCAACAACTTCATGAAGGCACCGCAGCTGTTCCTGGAAAACTGACCGGCCCGTAAAACTGCCCGGCCTGAAGACCGACCGGACCGTGGGGCGCAAATCATTCCGTCGAGTACTACCGGCGCTTTGATCTGCGTCCCTTGAAGTAGATGTCGAACACGATCCATACGGAGAGGATGAACGCTATCACATATCCCATGAATCCCACGACCGGTATGCCGAAGATGATCGGCTTCATGCCCGCGTAGTACACGATCGACGATCCGACGAACAGGCCGACGACGATCAACGCCATCGTCAGGCGGTTGACCATGTCCGACAGCAGGCGCATCGGTTCCTCGGAACCAACGACCTCCATGTTCATGCGCAGCTGGCCTCGGGTGAGCATGCGCATCGCGACCCTGGACTCGCTCGCCGCGGACAGCAGGCCGTGCAATGCCTGATGTCCCTCGACGCCCAGCGCCTTGATCTCGTCTTTCACCGCTCGATCCAACGACTTGCTGCCGGCAATATGGTCGGAGATGATCTGAATCATGTTCACGTCGGGGATGAATTCATCCAGCAGGCCCTCCAACGTGACCAACGCCCTGCCGACCGTCGTCACCGTGCCCGGCACCTCGATGCCGTGCCTTTGGGCCAACGACGTCAGCGACGTCAGGAACGCCGCTATGTCCAGGTCGCCCAGGTCTACCGTGCCGAACTCCTTGACGATTATGTCCAGGTCGGCCAGCAGCGCGGGGTAATCCTCAGGATTGGACTCGGTGCCCGCGAAACGCAGCAGACCGTCCGCCAGCGCGGCGGAATCCTGTTTGGCGACGGCGAAGATCATCTCCCGGAGCACGCTGCGGGCCTGGCTGTTGAGCCGCCCGGTCATGCCCAGATCGATAAGCACGATCTGGCCACCGGAGATGATGATGTTGCCGGGGTGCGGATCCGCATGGAAGAAACCGTCGTCCAGCACCTGCGTCGCATAGTTGTCGACCAGCTTGGTGCCGATTTCCTTGAGGTCATACCCGGCTTCGATCAGCTGATCGGTATGGGAGACGGCGATGCCCTCGACGTAATCCATGACGACCACGTGCTCGGTGCACAGATCCATGTACGGTTTCGGGCAGTCCATATACCGATAGGCTTCGCAGAAGCGCTTGAACTCGCTGAGGTTACGCGCCTCCACCAGAAAATCCGTCTCGGATTCGAACGTATCCCACAGTTCCTCGACCACGCCGCCAAGATCCACCACCTGCGCACTGGGCAGCATCTTCGTGGCAGTCCGGGCGATCGAACGCATGATGGACACATCCAACGCCATGATCTCGCGCACGCCAGGCCGCTGCACCTTCACGGCGACGTCTTCGCCGGTGACCAGCGTGGCGCGATGCACTTGCGCGAGGGATGCGGAACCGAGCGGCGTCGGATCGATGCGGGCGAACATCTCGTCTATGGGGCGGCCATATTCCTGCGTCAACGTGTCGACGACGATCTGATACGGCATCGGGTCGGCATCAGCGCGCAGCTTCGCGAGCTCGTCGCAGAACGACTGCGGCAGAATCTCCGACCGCATGGACAGTATCTGCCCGACCTTGACGAATGTGGGACCCAGTGCCTCCAGCATCAGCCTCATCTTCACCGGAGTGAGGCCGTGCACCACGTCGAACTGGTTCGCGATGCGCATGATCTGTCCGAGGCGCTTGACTTTCCCGCGCCTCGTCAGGTGATATCGGCTGGAGAAGGTGTCGCGATGATTGTTGAACAGCCCGATGGTGGGAGACCCGTCCCATTCGCGGCGTTTGCCGGCACGTCGCGTCACGACACCGTCTTTCGCCGAACCGTCCGACCCCGATGCGGATTTCCCCCGTTCCGGATCATGCCGTGGGTCGCCGGCATGGCCGCCCACGGTATAGGACGGCATGGTGTGCTGCTCTGGCATGCTAAGCAGCGGAGCCTTCCGCCGGGGAAGGATCTTCGGCGGCGGCACCGGCATCGCTCTGCTCCTTGGCGCCCTCAGTCTTTTCCTCGGCCTTCTCCTTGGCCTCCTGCGCCTTGTGCTTGAGCTCGGTGTTCAACGCCTTGCCCTGTTCCACGGTGAGCTCGCCCTTCTTCACCAGACCGTCGACGATCTGCTGGCTCTTCTCAAAGCTCTGCTGCCCCAGCTCAACGCCGGTGGCCAATGCCCCAACGCCCGCGAGAAACACCCGGCGCAGGCCTTCACCCAAATCGAAATCAGCCATGATACCTCCTTTGGTTACTTGTGGTTCCAAGATTACCCCCACCCGTCGCATAACGCGATAGGGGTGGCGTGGTTTCCGCTATGAGATGGAAACCACGCCGTGATGGAAACCACGCCCCGGCAATCCGCTCATCGGCCCATCAAGCTCATCGACCCGTCAAGCATCGCAGAGTCCGAGGGCACGGAACCGTCCAATTCACCGGGGGCAGGCGGCGGCGACCTTGCGGGCCTTGTCCGCCAGAGCGTCCAACCGTGCCAGTTCGAACATCTGCTCGCTGGACTGGTCCGGCTCGAACTCCCCGTACCGTCTCGTCACCGCGGCCCGAATCAGGAAATCCGCGACTGCGGGGTTCTTCGGCAGCAGCGAGCCATGCATGTACGTGCCGATGACATTGCCGACACGAGCGCCTTCCGTATGATCCTCGCCGTTGTTGCCGGTACCGTCATGATCGACATGCCCCAGCGGCAACGTTCCCTCGCGCAGGAACGTCTGCCCGGAATGGTTCTCATAGCCGATCACGTCGCCGAATTCGTCGCTGTGCTCGACCAGATTGCCGATCATCCGGTGGCTCTGCCCCACCGTGTACGCGCCGAGCACGTTGATGCCGTCCAACCGCTCGCCTTCCGAGGTCTCGAAGTATTCGCCGAACAGCTGGAACAGGCCGCAGATCATCAGCATCGGCGTACCGTCCGCGGCCAGGTCGCGCAGCCGGCCGGCCCGTTTGAACAGGTCGCCGGTGATTTTCTTCTGCCCGGTGTCCTGACCGCCGCCACCGAGGATCATGTCCACGCGCTCGGGCCATTCGTCGCCCTGATTGTATGCGTGCAGGCGCGGCTCATACCCGTACAGTGCCAGCCGGCGCAGAACCACCAGAACGTTGCCGGAATCCCCGTAGATGTTCATGTCCTTCGGGTAGAGGGACATCACGTCGATCACTTTTCCCATATCCGTTCGCCTTTCCCGCTCATGCTGTCAGTCGTCGCGCCGTTCATCGCCCGACGCCGGCATCGGCGACGGTGGTCAGCTTGGCGAGTTCGGCACGCACGCGGAGCATCGACGTGTACGTGCAGTAGATGTGTTTGGGCACACCGGGACGGGCGGTGACGAACTGCCGCACCGCCGCCTCCAGATCCGTGCCGGTCTGCTCCACCCTGACCTGATCATATTCGAGCCGCAACGCCATGTCCCAGGCTCGCGTACCCGACACCATCGCGACGCCAGTCGGGCGCAGGCTGGTGAAATCGACATCCCACAGCCAGCTCATGTCGCGCCCATCCGCGTACAGGTCGCAGATGGCAATCATCGTGTCATGCCCGTCGGGCGGGAACGAGCCGAGCGACAGCCTGAAGCCCATCGGGTTCTTGACGAGCAGCAGCTGCACGTCGCTGCCGTTGACCGCAATCGTTTCGCCGCGGCCGAACGCGGGGGTCACCTCGGCGAGCGCCGCCAGAAGCCGGTCATGGTCTACTGGGCTCTCGTCAGATATCGCCGCGTCAGACGCATGCGAGGCCTGGCCGGGGACGGTCTCGGCGACCTGCGCCGAAGCAATATCCTGCGCCATGACCGCGCGGACGGTGGCGAGCGCCGCCGCCGCGTTGAACAGGTTGTACACGCCTTCCAGCTTGACGGCGGTATGGACGGCCTGCCCGTCAATCAGGAAATCGGCCTCATGGTTGCCGACACGGGTCAGCGTGACATCGGCCGTCGCCTCGCGCCCATCGGCATCGGGGGCCTCAGCCGAAACCGATGTGCCTGCCGGCTTCTGCTGCGCGCGGTCATTTGCCGACGGCCTGCCATTGCCGGCCACGCTCGCGGCCTCTTCGGCGACGGTGGTCTGCATGTCGTCGTCGGAGGGGAAGAACCGACGCAGTTCGGGCGCCAGCCCGAAATAGCGCACTCCGGTGCCTTCCCGCACGACCGAAGCGAAACGCGCGATTCGCGGATCCTCACGGTTGAGCACCACGGTGCCCGTCGTCGCTTCGGCGACACGCTCCAGCAGACGCGCGGTGTTGTCGATCTCGCCGAACCGGTCGAGCTGATCGCGCATCACGTTGAGCAACAGCGCGAACCGCGGTTTCACCTGCTGCACGAATTTCACCGCATACGCCTCGTCAAGCTCAAGCACGGCCACGTCGGCGTCCAGCCTGCCGCTCAACGGCACTTCGGTCAGCAGCGCCGAGACGACGCCGCGCGTGAAGTTGGAGCCGGTCGGATTGGTGAACACCTTGAGTCCCAGCGTCTCCAGCATCGAGGCGACCATGCGCGTCGTGGTGGTCTTGCCGTTCGTGCCCGACACCAGCACCACGCCATACGGCAGGTCGGCGAGCGTGCGGGCGAGGAAACCAGGGTCGATCTGTTCGACGATCTTGCCGGGGAACGCGCTGCCGCCGTGCCGCAGCAGCCGAGAGGCGCCGCGTACGGCTTTGCCGATCAGCGGCGTGGCGAACGCGGTCCATGGACGCGCCGCATCCGACTGCCCGCCCAGCGCCTCGCGCTGTGTTTCACGCGATGTTTCACGAGGCTGGGATCCGTTTTCCTCACCCATCGTCACACTCCTTGATCGCCGTTGTAGTCCTGCGGCATGTCCTTGAACTTCGAGTATGCGCCCAGAAACGCCAGATGGAACGTCTCCGTCGGACCGTTACGATGCTTCGCCATGATGATATCCGCCTCGCCGGGCCGGTCCTCCTTGTCGTAGAAATCCGGTCGATGAACCAGCAACACCACGTCGGCGTCCTGCTCGATCGAGCCGGATTCGCGCAGGTCGGACAGCTGCGGCTTCTTGTCGTTGCGCATCTCGGGCCCACGGTTCAGCTGGGACAACGCCACGACCGGCACTTCCAGCTCCTTGGCGAGCAGCTTCAGCGCTCGCGAGAACTCCGAGACCTCCTGCTGTCGGCTTTCCACCTGCTTGCCGGATGACATCAGCTGCAGATAGTCGATAACGACGAGCTTGAGGTCGTTGGTCTGCTTGAGACGGCGGCATTTCGCACGGATCTCCATCAGCGACATGTTCGGCGAATCATCGATGAACAGCGGCGCGTTCTGCAACTTGTTCCAGAAATTGTTGAGCGTGTTCCACCGGTCGGCGGTGATGTCGTCGGCGCGGCGCATCGCCGCGAGCGGAATGTTGGTCTCGGCGGAGATGATGCGCTGCGCAAGCTCCACCTTGCTCATCTCCAGCGAGAACACGATCGACGTCATATTGTGATGCAGCGCGGCCGCACGGGCGAAATCGATGCCCAGCGTCGACTTGCCCATGGCGGGGCGCCCTGCCACGACCACCATCTGGCCGGGCTGCAGGCCCTGGGTCACGTCGTCGATATCACGGAAACCCGTCGGCACGCCGGTTTTCAGGTCGCCGTTCTGCAGCTTGTCGAGCTGTTCGAGCGCATCGTGCACCACCGGGCCGATGGCCTCGTAGTCCTGCTTGACGCGTCCGGTACTCATCTCGTAGACCTCGGCCTGCGCGAGGTTCACCACGTCTTCGGCCTGCGAGCCCTCCGCCGAGTAGCCGAGCTGCGCGATCTTGGTGCCGGCCGCGATCACGTTGCGCAATATCGCCCGCTGATGCACGATCTCGGCATAGTACGTGGCGTTTGCGGCGGTCGGCACGAACGCGACGAGCGTGTGCAGATAGTCGGCGCCGCCCACCTTGTCGAGGTTTCCGTCCTTCATCAGCTGGTTGGCGACGATCACCACATCGACGTTCTGCGAGTTCGAGAACAGGTCGATGATCGCCTCGTATATCGTCTGGTGCTTCGGCTGGTAGAAGTCGGTGACGTCGATCATCTGGCTGACCTCGCCGATGGCGTCCTTGCTCAGCAGCATGCCGCCGAGCACCGCCATCTCCGCCTCGTCGTCGTGCGGAGGCACGCGGTCGAACACGGCGTCGCGCCCCGGCGACCCCGCGTCGCCCTGCACATACGAGCCACCTGATTGCGGGCGCGGCCCTCCCCAATTCGTTTCTTCTGCTGCCATAAGACTTGAGTATATATCGGAGCTTTTCCGGTGGAAGATATCTGGCGAAAAATGCACAGGGCCATCTCTCGGACGGCATGTCGCGGATTCGTCACCGTCACGCACGGCTTGCTCGCAAGTCATATTCAGCCGGCGTTTACCTGCGCGACACGCACGGGTGACGTCATGTGGACAAAAAAGTTGAGTTATCCACATTTAGGGGATAACTCTGGGGATAACATATGCAGTTATTCACATCAGGGGGATAACTCTGTGCATAACATGGGGATAAGTCCATAAACGCCCCCACTCGATTTGCCAAACACGTTGTCATGCGATATAAGCGGTGCCCCATTCGGATCGCCGCCGCGCTTTCAGCTCTTCGATGCCGCATACGCGCCCGCCCATATGAGCTACAGTGTGCATGTGCACACCCCTGACCCACAATCATCCGATCCCGCGACCGCCGGCACGGCCCGCACCGGTAACCGAGCCGCATACGGCCGCATACTCGCGCTGGCCCTCCCCACATTCGGCCAGCTCATCGCCGAGCCGACCTTCGTGCTCATCGACACGGCCATCGTCGGGCACATCGGCGTCTCCGCCCTGGCCGGACTGTCAATCGGATCGACCATCATCCTCACCGCGGTGGGACTGTGCATCTTCCTCGCATACTCCACCACCGCGCAGGTGGCTCACCTGCTTGGTGCGGGCCGTCGCCGAGAGGGGCTGCAGGCCGGCATAGACGGACTATGGCTGGCTCTCGGCATCGGCATCGTGCTGGCGGCGGCTCTGTTCGCAGGGGCCCGGCCGCTGTGCGTGGCGCTCAGGGGCACGGGCGAAACGCTCGACCAGGCGGTGGCGTACACGCAGGCGGTGGTACTCGGCGCCCCTGGCATGCTGCTCGTGTACGCGGCGAACGGCATTTTCCGCGGTTTGCAGAAGGTACGCATCACGTTGGTGGCCGCGGTGTGCGGCGCCGTGCTCAACACCCTACTGGATGTGCTGTTCGTGTTCGGATTCGGCTGGGGTATCGCCGGATCGGGCGCGGCGACGATGATCGCACAATGGTTCATGGGACTGTTCCTGACGGTTCCGGCGGTGCTATGGGCGAAGGCCGACGGCGCTGCGCTGCGACCACGCCTGTCGGGCATCGCCGCCGCCGGAGGGGATGGCCTGCCGCTATTCATCCGCACACTCGCCATTCGCGCCGCGATGGTGATGACGGTCGCCTCGGCGGCCCGATTGGGAACGACAGTGCTGGCGGGGTTCCAGGCGGTGAACTCGTCCTGGAATTTCGCGATGAATATGCTGGATTCGGTAGGCATCGCCGGTCAGGCCCTGGTGGGCGCGGCGATGGGCGCAGGAGACCGCGCACGCACACTGCGACTGACCCGGGCCACGGGACGAGCCGGATTGGCGGCCGGAGCCGCTATCGGCTGCGGATTCGCCGTGGCCGGCCTGTTCGTCGGCCGCCTGTTCTCGCCCAACCCGCACGTCCAGTTGCTGGTCGCCGCCGGCATGGTGACGATGGGTGCGTTCCTGCCACTACAGGGGTGGATGATGGCGCTGGATGGCATACTGATCGGCGCCCGCGATTTCCGCTACCTGTCGATTACCTGCACACTGACCGCGACGGTATACATCGCATTGACCGCGATCTGCGTGGACGCCGTCGCGCCCATGATGCCCGGCGACCTGGCCGCGACCGTGCTGTTGTGGGCGATGTTCAATATCGTGCTCATGGGCGGCCGCGGCCTGTTCAATGGTCTGCGCATACGCAGCGAATCATGGCTCGGTCAGACCGCCCTCTAACGACCGGCCCGCGACAGCCCTCGCTGCGCTGCGGAACACCCACCTTGACATCACCTTTGCCTCAGCTGAGCATCATATGATAATGGCATCGGCTCCCGAAGATGGGAGACGCCACGCGGAAGGAGATTCCGCCCCGAATCAGATAACATCCGAATACTCACACATAAGCAAAGCATGATCGGCGTGCGGGAGAAGGCCGCTAAGCAGTTCAGCGCGTGCCTGACCGGTCACGGGTTCGAAAGCTGGGTGCGAGAGGGCAACGACACCTATGTGGTCGGCGGTCAGGAATACATGCCGCAGGACCTGGTCGTGGTACGCGCCCTCGACGCGGCGGGCAATCCCGTGTCAGCCGAAGTCAACGTCGACATAGCCACTTTCAACCTGTACCCGGATACTCTCACGGGCGGCGCTGTACATGGCACGCACCAGACTTTCGCGCCAATGGCTCCACCCGTATCGCTTGGATATCTCCTCACCGGCCGTAGCCCCGAGCGACGACCCGTCGGCGCGGGTCAGGTCATACAGCATGTCCAGCAGCATCGGATCACGGTCCACGCAACGGGCGAGCGACTCCCCCACGGCCGGATCGTTCGGGTTCTTGCCGGTCGCGAACTCAGAGAGCGTCAGATGCTCCCGCACCAGGATGCGCACCCATCGCGCGATGTCCGCATCGAATCCCATGCGCTTCATGATCACCGCGGCGTGACGGGCGCCCTCTGCCGCATGATCGGTCACGAACGGACGTTTGCCGACATCATGCAGCAGGCCGGCCAATAGCAGCGCCGTGTAGTGACGGTCGTCATACCGCTCGCCTCGCGCCGCCGAAACCCGCGCGAGCCGTGACGTCACCTCGACGCTGTGCCGGTCGATGGTATACCGGTGCGCTGCAGACGCGCTCGGGCGATTGCGTATGCCCAGCCATTCAGGCATCCATCGACCGGGTATATCCACGAAATCCAGTTCCTCCCACACGCGCATGAGCGCCGGCCCGGATGCCAGCAGACGCACGAACAGTTGGCGCGACTCATCATCCCACACGGAATCGCGGATCGGGCAGCGCCGCAGGTTCTGCAAGGTGACCGGGCTGATCGGCAGCTCGAACTCGGCCGCGGCGGCGGCCACGCGCAACGGCAGATACCGGTCCGACTCCGGTTCCACGCCCGGAGCCAGCACGATTTCCTGCTCGTGCTTGGCCACGCCGGGCGCGACCTGTTCGAACTTCGGGGCCTCTCGCCTGCCTCCACCGCGCGGCGACAGCATCTGGAAGAACGAGAAACGCGGGCGCTCATGCGTCAGCGAATGCTCGGCACGCGACGCCGTGGAATCCAGCGCGAACGCGATCTGTCGGCCTATGCGGGCGAGCCGGGTCTGCAAGTCCTCGATGGAACGCGCCTCCCGCTCCCCCGGCGGCAGTGTCGGGTCGGCAAGACCCCGCATCGCCGCCACCTGCGCCTGATATGGGGCGAGCAGCCGATTCGCGTCCTTGCCGGCAGCCAGATGAATGCAATCGCGCACGTCCAGCAACGCCTCGACCTCGTCGTCATACCGGCCGTGTGGTCGGTCGGCAAGCCATGACACAGTCAACGCGGAGACCAGCACCGAATCGCGCAGACCGCCTCGCGCCTCCTTGATGTCGGGCTGGTTCAGGTAGGCGAGTCGTCCGAACTCGTCCAGTCGCTTGTGCGCCGAATTCAGCAGTTCCGGCAGCCGCTTGCGGACCGCTCGACGCCAGCGTTCCAGAATCGACGTGGCCGTCGCCGAAATCAGCGCCGTATCGCCGGCGATCGGCTTGACATCCAGCCAGCCCATAGCGGCCGGCAGATCGGAATCGGTCACGGCCTCGCACTGCTGCCGCGTGCGCACCGACTGATCGAGGTCAAGGCCGCTGTCCCACAGGGGATACCACAGTTTGTTGGCCAGCTCATTGAGCTGTTGGTCGTTGATCGTATGTGGCTCATAGATGATGACCAGATCCAGGTCGGAGCTCGGGCCAATCTGCCCCCGTGCGAGCGACCCGACCGCGCCGAATCCGATGCCGGTGGACGGCACGTCGAACGGCACCGCGGCCACCGCGTCACTCCACAGGCGGCGCAGGCAATCCATGGCGAGCTCCGTTCGCGCCCGGCGCTTCGCGGAGCCACCCCGGTACACGCCGTCAGCATCCGGCTGACTCATGTCCATGAACCGTTGCTTGAGATGATCGACCGCCGAACTCAAGACACACCACCTTCACCAAATTCCGCCCCGCAGGCGGGGGCTGTCGGCGGAGCCGACTGGAGGTGGTCAAACCCACCCGGGTGCACAAGACCACCCTCAGTCTCGCTACGCGGGCCAGCTCCCGCCAGCGGGAGCAATTTCAATCCTTGCCCTCCGCCACCGGAGGCAAGGATGTCGATACATAAAAGAGTCCCCGCACGGTCAGGTGACGGCGTGCGGGGACTTGTCTTACCGATAACCCGCGTCCGGCGGAAAGCGCCGAACCACGGGCCGCTTTCAGATCGCGGCGGAGCCGGTCTCGCCGGTACGCACGCGGGTCACGGAATCGAGCGGGGCGACCCACACCTTGCCGTCGCCGATCGTGCCGGAACCGGCAGACTTGACGATCACGCCGACCAGGGTCTCCGCGTCCGCGTCATCGGACAGCACCTCGACGCGAATCTTCGGAATCAGATCGACCGTGTATTCCGCCCCGCGGTACACCTCGGTGTGGCCACGCTGGCGGCCGTAACCGTTGGCTTCCGAGACCGTCAGGCCGTGCACGCCCGCAGCGGCGAGCGCCTCCTTGACGTCATCGAGCTTATGGGGCTGAATGATGGCAGTGATGAGTTTCATCTCACCTCACCTCCTTGAGAACCGAGCTGGCAGTACCAGCAAAATCATAGGCACGTTCGCCCTGATCGGCCAGATCGATGCCGCCGACCTCCTGGGCTTCGGTCACACGCCAGCCGATGGTCTTCTCCAGCGCGAACGCGATGATCGCGGTCACCACGCCGGAGTACAGCATCGCGCACAGGGCGATGATGACTTGCACGGCCAGCTGGCGCCAGTCGCCGCCGGCGAGCAGACCAGTGCCCTCGCCGAAGAAGCCGATGAGCACGGTACCGGCCAAACCGCCGACACCATGCACGCCCACCACGTCGAGCGAATCGTCATAGCCGAGCTTGAACTTCAGGCCGCATGCGAAGCAGCACAGAACGCCGGCGATCGCGCCGATGACCATGGCCCACAGCGGCGACACCACATCGGCCGCGGGGGTGATGGCAACCAGACCGGCGACGATACCCGAGGCCGCGCCGATAGCCGTGTAATGACCGGTGCGGATCTTCTCAGTGAAGCCCCAGGCGAGCATGGCAGCCGCGGTCGCCGCGGTCGTGCTCATCCACGCATAGCCAGCGGTGCCATTGGCCGCGAACGCCGAGCCGGCGTTGAAGCCGAACCAGCCAAACCACAGCAGGAACGCGCCCAGCATGACGAACGGCACGTTGTGCGGGCGAATCGGCTGCGTGCCGAAGCCCTTGCGCTTGCCGATGATCAGCACGATGATAAGGGCCGCCATTGCGGCGTTGATGTGAACGACCGTGCCTCCTGCGAAATCATGCGCCGCGGCGCCGATCGCGGTGGAGATCGGGCCCTTTGCGCTCAGAAGGCCGTTGTTCCACACCATGTGCGCCATCGGCGCGTAGTCGAACGTGACCCACAGCGCCACGAACAGCATCCACGTGCTGTACTTCACGCGCTCGGCGATCGCGCCGCAGATCAGCGCCACGGTGATCATCGCGAACGTGACCTGGAACGACACGTCCACGCTGCTCGGGTACTTGTTGCCGTTCGCGGCAAGGCCGGCGGCCGTGTACTGACGGGTGCCGGCGTCGAACACCATCGTGTCCTTCAGCAGGAACCCGGTCGCAGGGTCACCGAAAATGCCGCCGATGCTGCTGCCGGCGTATGCGATCGACCAGCCCCACAGCGTCCATACGACCGCGGTGACCGACAGGGCCGCCGCCGACAGCATCAGCATGTTCAGCACGGCTTTGGCGCGTACCATGCCGCCATAGAAGAACGCCACGCCAGGCGTCATGAGGAAAACCAAGGCTGCGGATGTGAGCATCCATGCGGTATTACCGGAGTCCATCGTTACCTTCCTCTCTTGTTCGTTCCCGCCGCCGCGCATCTTGACTGCGCGGGAAGCGGGTCGTTACCACTTCATCTGACATCCCCTGACAGGGGGAATCAACACAACGATATGCAACGCTCGCTGAGTTTTCAACACGTTACGGCACGTTACGCTCATGTAAAGCGCGATGACGCGGATCTTGGCTTTCGGCCGGATTCCGGCGCAGGCAACGGTTCCGGAATGCAAAAGCCGGCTGTCCACGTTGTGGACTGCCGGCTTGCAGGGTTCATGTCCGACGGTTTGCGAACAACCTCACGCGAGAATGCCGTCGACGAATCCTTCCGGGTCGAAGGGCGCGAGATCGTCCGGTCCTTCGCCGAGGCCGACGAGCTTGACCGGCACGCCGAGCTCCTTCTGCACGGAGATGACAATGCCGCCCTTGGCGGAGCCGTCGAGCTTGGAGAGCACGACGCCGGTGATGCCGATCGCCTCGGCGAACACCTTCGCCTGCGCCATGCCGTTCTGGCCGGTGGTGGCGTCGAGCACGAGCAGCACTTCGTCGACGGGCAGGTTCTTCTCGGTGACACGGCGAATCTTGCCGAGCTCGTCCATCAGGTTCGACTTGTTCTGCAGGCGGCCGGCGGTGTCGATGATGAGCACGTCGGCGTCGTCCTCCTTGGCGCGGGCCGCCGCCTCGAACGCGACCGATGCCGGGTCGGCGCCGTCCTTGTCGCTGCGCACGACGGGCACGTTGACGCGGGCGCCCCAGGTTTCGAGCTGGTCGGCTGCGGCGGCACGGAACGTATCGGCCGCGCCCATGACGACCTTCTTGTCTTCGGAGACGAACAGACGGGCCAGTTTGCCGGCCGTAGTGGTCTTGCCGGTGCCGTTGACGCCGACCATGATGATGACGCCGGGCTTGTGCGCGTCCGGCTTGTCGACGTTCAGACGGCGGTCGGTGTCGCGGCCGACCAGGTCGAGCAGGTTGTCGCGCAGCGTGGCGCGCACCTCGTCGGGGCTTGCCTTGCCGGTGATGCGCGCATCGCGGCGCAATTCGCCGACTAGCCGCTCGCTTGCTTCGGCACCGACGTCGGCCAGCAGCAGCGTGTCCTCGACGTCCTCCCAATCGGATTCGGAGAGGTTGTCTTTGGTGAGGATGTTGAACAACGCCTTGCCGAACGGATTCGAGGACTTGGAAAGTTTCGCCTTGAGCCGCTGAATACGCGAGCCGGATTTTTCCGGTACATCATATGCGGGAGCCGCCGGCTTGGCCGGGGCGGCCTGCGTCGGTTCGACCGGTTTACGCTCTTCCTCACTTCGAGGGGAGGCGGTTTCGCCCTCGGTTTCGGGAGCAGGGAGCTGCCTGTCAACTGTTGCGGCGACCGTCTCGGATTCTTCACCCGCACGACCCGCCTGGCGCGGCGATGTTGCGGTTTCCGCCGGCCGGCCGCCGACTTCGTTCTTACGCGACTTGCCGCGTACTACGCCCCACACAATAAGCAGGACGACAATCACCACTGCGGCGACAATGCCGATAATCAGATTCGTATCCATGGCTCCAGCCTAAAAACCGCAACGGACAGCTGCCGGAATACCACATACGTCGCGTTGCTGCAGCCAAGTCGACGACTAATTGGGCTGCTGGCACAGACGCTGCCCCTGAGTCGTCCCTACATATCGAACCGGGGAAGACGCTGGTATAGGCAAAGCTGCCACCAATGCATAAAGCGGCATACCAGACGGCACCGGATTGCCAGCGGTCCCATGATATTCAACATAGAACAAGTCGGGCAATGGTGCCCCACCCTCATCGTGGTAATACTCGCGACCGCCACCGAAAACACGTATCAAACAGGGCACGCACGACACGATGTCATGGTTGTCGAACTCGCTCGCCGTCATCGACGGGGCCACATACGTCTTCATGATCGACTCTCCTCAGCCGCACGACCTACCGCGAAAACGTAGACCCCGACAACATTTCGGGGGGTATAGGCGCTAGGCACCGCGACCACTACACTGGAGCTCATGGCCAATACTGCAAGAATGACGGCGCTGCAACGCCGCGAACAGCTCATCCGCGTGGGGCGAGCGTTGTTCGCATCCAAGGGGTTCGAGGCGGTGAGTGTCGAGGAGATCGCCGCGAACGCGAAGGTCAGCAAGCCGATCGTCTACGAGCATTTCGGCGGCAAGGAGGGACTGTACGCGGTAATCGTCGACCGTGAGATGCGCGAGCTGACCAATGCGCTCATCGAGGCGCTGTCCGACACCAAGGCGCACCCCCGCCAGATCGTGGAGCGCGCGGCACTCGCCCTGCTCACCTATATCGAGGAGAACTCCGAAGGCTTCCAGGTGCTCGTGCGCGACTCGCCAACCACCGACCCGGCCGGATCGTTCAACTCGTTGCTGGGCGACATCAGCCTGCGCGTGGAGGATCTGCTCACCGCCGCGTTCAAACGCCGGAAGCTCTCCGCCAAGGGCGTGCCATACTATGCGCAGATGCTGGTCGGCATGACCGTATTCACCGGTCAATATTGGGCGGACCGGCCGAAGGTCAACAAGGAGCAGCTCGCCGCATACATCGTCGACCTCGCATGGCACGGCCTGAGCCGGCTGGATTCCAAGCCGATCCTGCGGTTCGAGAGCCAGAAGGCGAAGCAGCTCGCAGCCAAGGAAGACAAAGAACGTCGGGGCAAAGAGCGGAGCGAGACAACGGCCCCGGACGAGCCGGACGCTCCTGTAGAGACCGCCGAACCGGACGAACCGGCATACCTGCCCGCGAGCGCCGACTGATCATCAGAACCGCGCACAAGCCGGAAGCCCAAAAAACGGCGGAACGGACGACGGGACTTGCCTGAACGCCGCTTAGTGATAGCTTTGCTTGTAGAGGTTAGACTCGCGGCAACATCCGAGGCGACGTGTCGCACGTCATCCCCGCGACACCTGTATAACGAGGAACTATGGAACAATCGTCGAAAACACTCACCTTCGTGGTGCCCGCCTACAACATGGAAACGTATCTGGAGCGCTGCGTGGAGTCGCTGTTCTCCGCGACGGACAACAGCGACATCGAAGTGTTGATCGTCGATGACGGATCCTCGGACGGCACCCCGGAACTTGCCGACATGTACGAGCGGCGCTGGCCCGGCAACGTGCGGGCAATCCACCAGGTCAACAAGGGCCACGGCGGCGCGGTCAACACCGGCATCGCCAACGCGACCGGCATGTATGTCAAGGTCGTGGACGCCGACGACTGGGTGGACATGCCCTCCATCGACACGCTCATGGACACGCTGCGGGCGCAGCGCGTCGCCACGGATCCGGTCGACATGATCGTCACCAATTACGTGTACGACAAGGTGGGCAAGCGCGTCAAGCACACAGTGAACTTCCGTCATGCGATGGCGACCAACACCGTGCTCGGCTGGGACGATCTCGGCTGCTTCGGCGTCGCCGAATACATACTGATGCACGCGCTGATCTACCGCACCCAGGTGGTGCGCGATTCCGGCATGCAGCTGCCCGAGCACACGTTCTACGTCGATTTCATCTACGCATACCAGCCGTTCCCGTGGGTCAAGTCGATGCTGTACATGGACATCCCGTTCTACCACTACTTCATCGGGCGCGAGGGGCAGAGCGTACAGACCGACGTGATGATCCGCCGCGTCGCGCAGCTGCGGCTCGTCAACCAGCGCATGGTGGAGGCCACTCCCGAACCGGGAACCGTGCCGGACGGCCTATACCGTTATATGATTCATTTCCTCGCGATCGAAAGCTCGGTCACGTCGGTGTTCCTGATCCTGTCGAAAGACAAGGCAAACTACCGTCTCAAGGACGAACTGTGGGCGGACATCGACAAGGCGTCGCCGGCCATCGGGCGTGACGTGCGGCGCAAGCTGGTGTCGCGCGCGCTGAACCTGCGTGGGTCTGTCGGGCGCTGGGTGATCCGACGCGGCTATGTCGTCGCAGAGAAGGTCGTCGGCTTCAACTGACGTGCCGCGCGGCGGGGACTGCCAGCTGATATTCGCCCCTCCATCACCGATCAGGAGAACGTCCATGATGCAATTCACCATGTCCGGAACCATGCTGCGCTTCGATGAGACGACGCTGCGGTTCTCATTCAGCCGCGACGGTGCGACCTGGAGCGGCTGCGACGGCATAGAGCCGCAGCTGACGCGCGAGGATCGTTCATTCTCGTTCGCCGGCGCCGCGACCGTCACGCATGAGCGGATCGAGACCGGCACCGGAGTCGGCGTGCGCAGCGTGTTCGCCGGGTTCGCGGGTGCGGATTACGCTTTTGAGACGTATATCTGGATCGAGCGGTCGAGCGGCGACGTGCTATGCGAATGGGTGCCACTGCGCGAGTGTGGGGCCGAGCCGCGCATCGACAGGGTGCTTTGGCCTGCTCCGCTGTCCTTCGACCATGCGGACGCGCATGACGTGACGCTCATCACCCACGAGCAGGGCGTGATGATACCGAATAACTGGCCTACCGAGGTCGGCACTGATGCGGTCTCCTTCGGCGGGCGGTTCGAGACTGCGGGCGGGTACATGCCCTGGTTCGCGCAGTTGCGCAGCGACGGGCATGCGTACATCGCCATCTGCGAGACGCCGTGGAACGCAGGATATGACATCGACCATCCGGCCGGCGGACCGTACACGCACGTCGGAATGTGGTTCGAGCCAAGTCTCGGCCGCATGGATTACCGCCGTGTCGTGCGATATCGTCTCCTCGACCACGCCGACCATACCGCCGTCTGCAAGACGTACCGCGCTTACGTCAACGAACGCGGCCGGCTGCGCACGCTGGCGGAGAAGGCGGCGCGCAACCCGTCGGTGCGTGACCTGCTCGGCCGTTCATGGGTGCATGTCGGCATCAAGACGAAGGTTCAGCCGGACTCGTCGTTCTATGATCCCGCGCAGCCCGGCAAGAATGATTCGCTCGTCACGTTCGCGCAGCGCGAGCGGCAGATGCGCACGCTGCACGAAATGGGTGCCGGGCGGCTGTACCTGCATCTGGACGGCTGGGCGCAGCCCGGCTACGACAACGGCCATCCCGACTATCTGCCCGCATGCCGCGAGGCCGGCGGCTGGAAGGGCATGAAATCGCTGGTCGACGCCTGTCATGAGCAGGGAGACCTGTTCGGCACGCATGACCAATACCGCGACTATTACTTCGTCGCTCGCACGTTCGACCCGCGCAATGCGATCCGACTGGCGGACGGCACGATGCCCGAGCACGCGATGTGGGCCGGCGGGCGCCAAACGTACCTGTGCGCCGAGCTTGCGCCGGATTACGTGCGCCGCAACTTCAGTGAGATCGCCACGCACGGCATCGCGCTGGACTGCGCGTATCTGGACGTGTTCACCTGCAATGAAGGCGACGAATGCTCGCATCCCGAGCACCGCATGACCCGCCGCGGATGCTACGAGCGCCGCGCCGAATGCTTCGAATACCTGCTGGCGCACGGCATTCTCACCTCGTCTGAGGAGGTGTCCGACTGGGCGATGCCGAGCCTGGTGTTCTGCCATTACGCGCCGTACGACTTCCAGATGCGCTCCCCCGACGCGCCTCGGCACGGCATCCCGGTGCCGTTGTACAACCTCGTCTACCATGACTGCGTGATCCAGCCGTGGATGATGGATCGGGTGGCCGGTGGCGACGACTACATGCTGTACGCGCTGCTCAACGGCGGTGCGCCGTACCTGATCCGTGACGCCGCATATGCCGGCATGGACGGTGATATGAATGCCGCACTGCGCGCCCGTACCGAGAATGACATCGAGCGGTGTGCGGTCGTGGCCGGACTGCACCGGCGCGTCGGCATGCAGGAGCTCGTGCGGCATGACCTTGTCGGCGGCGACCCGCTGGTGCAGCGCTCGGTCTTCGCCGACGGCACCGCCGTGACGTGTGATTTCCACGCGCAGACGTATGAGGTAG
>CWGX01000011.1_pt1 | contig 68814 bp, 59 predicted proteins | sample 682481 | NCBI WGS metagenome assembly CWGX01 (sample SAMEA3735743, study PRJEB9488) | human gut metagenome | biome: ENVO:mammalia-associated habitat; material: ENVO:feces | place: Malawi | collected 2009-02-27 | reverse complement strand
GGGTGGTTCAACACGATTGTTGAACCACCCGCCTCACGCCGTTTTATCGGTGCCAACGCCCGAGCGGCGCGCAATCAGAAGCCGAGCCTCTCCAGCTGCTTGGGGTCGGACTGCCAGCCCTTGGCGACCTTGACATGCAGATCGAGCTTGGCCTTGCCTCCGACGATGCGGTTGACCGGGGTGCGCAGCTTCTTCTTGACGCGCACCAGATGCTCGGCGCCGCGTCCGATGATGATCGGCTTCTGCGAGTCGCGCTCCACGTACACGGAGACCATGACCTGGATCTTGCCTTCGTATGACTGCCCGCTCTCGTTGTCTTCGGGCCGTTCGATGGAGTCCACGACGACGGCCAGCGAATGGGGCAGCTCGTCATCAAGCTCTTCGAGGAACGCGCCGCGGATCAGCTCGGCGATGGTGTCTTCCGGACGCTCCTCACTGACCTGGTCGTCCGGGTACATCTGCGGCCCCTCAGGGGTGTTGTCGATCAGCACCTGGCGGACCTCGTCGAGATTGTCGTGTTCCAGGGCGCTGACGGGCACGATGTCGGAGAAGTCGGCGAACTCGTTGATCTCGATCAGCTTGTCGATGAGCTGCTGGCGGCCCAGCTGGTCGATTTTGGTGACGATGGCGATCAGCGGAACCTTCCACGCGAATGTCCCGTCCTCGCCCTTGGTGGCGAAATCGGTGCGCAGACGGCTTAGGATGCGCTTGTCGCCGGGGCCGATCTCCTGGTCGGCGGGCAGCAGGAACGCGATGGCGTCGATATCCGACAGCGATTCCTCGACGATGTCATTGAGACGCTGGCCGAGCAGCGTGCGAGGGCGGTGGATGCCGGGCGTATCAACCAGCACGAGCTGCGCGTGGTCGGTGGTGAGGATGCCGCGAATCGCCTTTCGCGTGGTCTCCGGGCGCGATGAGGCGATGGCCACCTGCTTGCCGATCAGCGCGTTGATCAGCGTCGACTTGCCGACGTTCGGTCTGCCGACAACCGCTATGAATCCGGAACGATACGCCGGCTGGGATTCCTGCTCGTCAGTATTGGTCATATTCGTGTCATGCCTTTTCTTCGCGTTCGGTTTGGTCATTGTTTCTCTACGGTAGCGGTTCACCTTGTCATTGGGCGGACGGCTCCGTCATTTGCCTTGCGGAGAGGCGGACTCGCCGTCCTGTTCGTCGCTGCGGGGCTCATCGTCGTCGGCTGCGGGACCCTGCGACCCGGCCGCCGGCTCCACGACGATCATCGACACCCTCTTGCGTCGGCCTGCCGTGTCGACGGCGGTGAGGCGCAGGCCGCGCGTCACCGCGCTGGAGCCGACGATCGGGACGCGGCCCAGCAGCTTGGTGAGCAGGCCATATACGGTGTCGACGTCGTCCTCGTCGATGTCGATCTCGAACATCTCCTCAAGGGTGGCGATGGGAGTCCTCGCCGGCATCTTCCACTTGCGTTCGCCGATCTTCTCGGGCTCGGAATGCTGCGTGCGGTCGTGCTCGTCCTCAAGTTCGCCGACGATCTGCTCGATGGTGTCCTCGATGGTGACCAGTCCGGCGATGCCGCCATATTCGTCGACGACGATCGCCACATGCTGCCGGGTCTGCTGCATGGCGTGGAACAGGTCATCCACCGGCTTCGACTCGGGAACCAGCATCGGCTGCCTGACGATGGAGGCGACATCGCGCTGCGAGGCGGCGGGATTGAACGCCGTGGCGCGCACGGCGTCCTTGAGATACGCCACACCGATCAAATCGTCGACGTCGTCGCCGATCACCGGCACGCGGGAGAAACCGGACCGGGAGCACAGACGCAGCATGTCGGCAAGTGTGGCCGTGTGGTCCATGCAGATCATGTCGGTGCGAGGCACCATGATCTCGCGGGTCAGCGTCTCCGACAACGTCAGCACGTTGCGCAGCATCTCGGAGACTTCCGGATCGAAATCATTGGCCTCCACCAGGCGGTCGATGGTGGCACGCCCCTGTTCGAGCTGAATCTTCTCCAGCTCCTCGTCGTCGGACAGGTCCGATTCCTTGGAGCGACGCTTCTGACCCTTCTGCTCGCCCGCCTTCGCAAACGGCGTGATCGCGGTGGCGAACCTGACCAGTCCCGCCAAATTGAGCATGATGTCGATCGGCTTGCTGGCTCCCGCGGACCGCGGGCGGACCAGCACCGAGACGATGCCGACGATCAGCGCGAACAGGAAGCCGCACAGCAGCTGCAGCCAGATCGGCGCATCAAGCAGCGACGCCACGCACGCCACCAGCACGCCGTCAAACACGTTGCATGTGATGCGGAAGAACGCGCAGCTGCCCGAGGTGGCGTACCGGTTGGCGATGAGCCGCTGCACGGTATGGATCTTGCCGATCTTCTTCATCCGGATGAACTGGCTCGTCTCGGTGTCGGTCTGCACTTCGAGGATCTTGTTGTTCAGTCCGGCCCGCGTGACGCGCCCGACCGCACTTTCCGCGGCGGCCATGCTCAACGACAGCCAGACCAGCAGTGCGGCGACGACGACCAACGCGACAACCAGGATAATCGTGGATGTATCGGTCAACGGCATAGGAATCCTTCGTTTGAGTTCATGTGTTCAGCGCCGGTGACGGGATTGCCGCCGAACGGCGACGGGAAAAGACGCGTCATTCCGTTATATGCCGCCCGCCGCCGTGCGACGCGTCGTATTCGGCAAGCGCGTCGTCCGCGCCCTTCGGCAATGTGGCCGGTTCGATGGTGATGCGGCGCACGGCCAGGAACGTGAGCAGCAGCTGCCGCTGCAGACCGAACATCTGCCTTTCCTGCTCCGGCGTGACATGGTCGTAGCCGAGCAGGTGGAGGATGCCGTGAATGGTGAGCAGCATCATCTCCTGCATGGTGCTGTGACCTGCCGCGGCCGCCTGCTGGGCCGCGACCCAGGGGCATATGACGAGGTCGCCGAGCACGCCCTCCATCGTGGTCTTGCCGTCGCCGGGCCTCAGCTCGTCCATCGGGAAGCTCATCACGTCGGTCGGGCCTTCCAGCGACATCCACCGCTCATGCAGCTCGGCTATGGGATCGGGATCCACGAACAGGATGGTCAGATCGGACTGGGTACTCACGCGCATCTGGTCCATCACCCACAGGCCCAGGTCGGAGAACGCCTTTGCGTCGATGTCCCAGATGGTCTCGTTGGTCACTTCCACGCTCATCGTGCGTCCTCCCGCGATTCCTTGCCTCGGTTGCGCCTGACACGGGTGGCGTCATGACGGTCGTATGCCTCGACGATGCGCCCGACCAGCTCATGGCGAACCACGTCCCCGGCGTCGAGATGGGCGAATGCTATGTCGTCGATGCCGCCCAGAATGCCCTCGATGGTGGCCAGACCGGATCGTGGCACGGCGAGATCGACCTGCGTGACGTCTCCGGTGATGATCATCGTCGTGTTGAATCCGAGACGGGTGAGGAACATCTTCATCTGCTGTTCCGTCGTGTTCTGCGCCTCGTCGAGAATCACGTAGGCGTCGTTGAGCGTGCGTCCGCGCATGTACGCGAGCGGCGCGACCTCGATGGTGCCGTCGTCGAGATAGCGGTGCAGCTGGTCGGGGCCGAGCATGTCGGACAGCGCGTCATACAGCGGGCGCAGATAAGGGTCGACCTTGTCGTTGAGCGTGCCGGGGAGGAAACCGAGGTTCTCCCCCGCCTCGACCGCCGGGCGCGTCAGGATGATGCGGCGAATACGCCTGTCCTGGAACGCGCGCACCGCCTTGGCCACGGCGAGGTAGGTCTTGCCGGTGCCGGCCGGGCCGATCGCGAAGGTGATGGTGTGGGCGTCCACGGCGTTGACGTAGGCGATCTGCCCCGCCGTCTTGGCACGCACGGGCTGCCCGGCCGCGAAAGTGATGACGCCGGGTATGCGAGGCTTGCGCGCATCCCCTGAACGCGCTGCGCCGAGCGACGCACGGCCCCGCTCGGCGGACCTGCCGTATCCGGGGTGTTCGGCGCGGACCTTGTTGGGCAGCACGTCCTGGTCGAGCAGCCTGCGCACGGTGTCGGCGTCCATTGGGGCGCTGTACGCGGCCTGGATAATCGTATGGATGACGTCTTCGGCGCGAGAGGCCTGCGATTCGGTGGACTTCGAATGGGAGACAATGGCCACCCTGTCGCCGCGTACGATGATGGTCAGGTCAGGGAACGCGTGCTCGACCTGCCGGATGACCTCGTCGACCGGGCCGAAGACGGCCACCGGGTCAAGCTGCGACGGGATGGTGATGGTACGGGTCGTCGTTGTCACGAATCGCCCTACTCGTCGAGCTTCTCGCCGGTGAGCACATGCGCGTGCACGTGGAACACGGTCTGCCCGGCGTCGAGGCCGGTGTTGAACACCAGACGGTACGCGCCCGAGAACTCCTTGTCGGCGATGCCCTGGGCGAGCCCGACGATATGGGCCAGTTCCGCGGGATCGGCGGCGGCCAGCTCGGCGACGTTCGCGTAGTGGTCCTTGGGCACGATCAGCACATGCACCTTCGCCTTGGGATTGATATCCTTGAACGCGTACGTGGTGTCGTCCTCATATACCTTCTCGCTGGGAATGCGCCCGTCGATGATCTTGCAGAACAGGCAGTCCTCGGACTTGCTCATATGCTCGCCGCTCCTTGCTGGCCGTGATGGAAATCTGCTTCCATGCTATTGCGTATTAAGGATATTCTCGGCTTCACGCGAAACGCCCCAACGCCCTCGACAGCAGCGACAGCGCCACCGGGCCCGCCGTCGATGCGCGCAGGATGTTCGAGCCGAGCACCACGCTCTGGGCGCCGGCCCCGACGAAATCGGACACCTCCTCCTCGCTGATGCCGCCCTCAGGCCCCACGACGACATTGATGCTGCGCGGCCGCCCGTCGGCGAGACAACGGTCGGCGAGCCGCGAGACCTCGTCCTCCACGAACGACCATGACATGGTGGCGTCCTGGTGCAGCACGATCACCAGATCGCCATGCACGCACGCGCGCCTGCAGATGGCGACGACCTGCTTGCTTGAGACGCACTGCGCCAGTTCCGGCGACCACACGCGGCGCGACTGCTCGGTCGCCGCGTCGAGGACCTGCCGCCATTTGCGATCAGTACGGCCCGCCTTCCACTTGGCGATGGAACGATTGGCCTGCCAGGGGATTACCTCGTCGACGCCGATCTGGGTCGCCATGTCGATGGCCGCCTCGTCGTGACCGGTCTTCGCCAGCGCCTGGATGAGCACGAGCCGCGTGACCGGCTGCGGCTGCCGCCCGACGCGCTCGACGCTGACGAGACCGGCCTGCGCGTCGACGAGCGTGGTCTTGACGCACAGCCCCCGACCGTCGGTCAGCGACAGCCCGTCGCCCTCGGCGAGGCGCATGGCCCCCAAGGCATGGCGCTTCACCGAGGCCGGCAGCGTGATCGTCCACCCCGCGTTGAGACCATCGCCGTTCACCGGCACATCATCGGTGTCAGGGTCGAAAAGGAATACAGGATCAGTCATGGATACAAGGCTACAACATCCCCGCAAACACAGGCGACACGCCATGATTTGGCATCATCCGAGAATACCGATATAGTATCTACTCGTTGTCTGAAAACGACACCTGTCCGGGTGGCGGAATGGTAGACGCGCAAGCTTGAGGTGCTTGTGCCTATTTTATACAGGCGTGTGGGTTCAAGTCCCATCCCGGACACCAGCGAAGACCCCTTGGAAACAAGGGGTCTTTCCATATATACATACCGTATGCGCAGACGGCCGCGCGCAATCGGGCCGACGACGGTACGACGACATGAGAACCCGAGGCACGCCCATGCAATTCATCACCATCGACTCCATCGACGACGAGCGGGTTGCCGCATACACGAACCTCACCGAAATCCAGCTGCGCAATCGGCTCGAACCCGAGCGTGGCCTGTTCATCGCCGAATCGCCCAAGGTCATCGACCGCGCGCTCGCCGCGGGCCGCGAACCGATCTCGCTGCTGGTCGAAGAGCCGTGGATCGAAGGCATGTCACAGACCTTCGACGTCGTCGACAAACGGTGGGGAACGGACATCCCCGTATACGTGGCCTCCCCCGAGCAACTGCGCCAGCTCACCGGATACCGCCTCCACCGAGGGGCGCTTTCGGCGATGCGGCGCTGGCCGCTGCCGAGCGTCGAGGAGACATGCCGCGACGCTCGCCGCGTGGCGGTCATGGAGAACATCGTCGACCACACCAACGTGGGCGCACTGATGCGCTCGGCGGCCGCGTTGGATGTCGACGCGGTGCTGGTCACCCCGTCGTGCGGCGACCCGCTGTACCGGCGCGCCGCGCGCGTGTCCATGGGCACCGTCTTCCAGATACCGTGGACGCGCATCGGAGGCGACGACAAGCATTTCTGGCCGCGCCGAGGACTGGAGGAACTGCGCTCGCTGGGATTCACCACGGTGGCGATGGCGCTGAGCGACGACTCGATATCGCTGGACGAGCTGACACGCCGGCTGAACAACAGTCCCGAATCCGCGGACCACATCGACAAACTGGCGCTGATCTTCGGCACGGAAGGCGACGGCCTGTCACGTCACACCATCGCGGGCGCAGACCTGACCGTGAAAATCCCGATGTCCCACGGCGTTGACAGCCTCAACGTCGCCGCGTCCAGCGCCGTCGCCTTCTACGCGACATCCCCGAAGCGCGCGGAACAATAAGAACAGATCGGATATTTTTCATGACTTTTTCATGACGCGCAACGCCATTTCCTTGCACTCACGGGGAAATGTGCAATTATTGTTTCTGTAGGCTCCGGCAACGAAGCAGGGGCGGACAGGCAGACGGTGTCATCAGACGCTGTGAACAACGAGAGGAGCACTCAGATGGCGAAGAACAAGCAGAAGATTCTCTCCATCGTCCTGGCAGGCGGCGAAGGCACGCGCCTCATGCCGCTGACACGTGACCGTGCAAAGCCGGCCGTACCGTTCGGCGGCGTATTCAGACTGATCGACTTCCCCTTGAGCAACCTGGTGAATTCGGATTACCGCCATATCATTGTGCTGACCCAGTACAAGTCGCATTCCCTTGACCGTCACATCTCGCAGATGTGGCGTTTCTCGTCGTTGCTCGGCAACTATGTCTCCCCTGTGCCCGCACAGCAGCGCCTGGGCAAGCACTGGTATCTCGGGTCGGCCGACGCGATCTATCAGACCATCAACATCATCGAGGACGTCCAGCCCGACATCGTGGTCATCGTCGGCGCCGACCACGTCTACCGCATGGACTTCGGCCAGATGGTCGAGCAGCACATCGAATCGGGTGCGGAGTTCACCGTGGCAGGCATCCGCCAGCCGCTTGAGGAGTCCAACCAGTTCGGCGTGATCAACGTCGACCCGAACCACCCCAACATGATCCGCGAATTCCAGGAGAAGCCGGCGACGACCGAAGGCCTGCCCGACGACCCGAACTCGTTCCTCGCTTCGATGGGCAACTACGTCGCCAACACGGACGCGCTGTTCGATGCGCTCGCCAAGGACGAGAAGGCCGCGGACACCAAGCACGACATGGGCGGCGACATCGCGCCGTACTTCGCCTCGCGCGGCGAGGCCGGCGTGTACGACTTCAACTCCAACGTCATTCCCGGCTCCACGCCGACCGACCACGCCTACTGGCGCGACGTGGGTACGATCAAGCAGTTCTATGACGCTCACATGGACCTGATCGCCTACGTGCCGGAGTTCAACCTCTATAACCAGGCATGGCCCATCTACACGAACTCGGGCACGCTGCCCCCCGCGAAGTTCGTGCATGCCGGCCGCGATCGTCTCGGCCACGCGACCGACTCCATCGTCTCCCCCGGCGTCATCGTCTCGGGCGGCGAGGTGCATCATTCCGTGCTGTCGCCGAACGTGCGCATCCATTCGTGGGCCCAGGTGGTCGACTCCGTGCTGTTCGACGGCGTCATCGTCAACCGTCGCGCCCGCGTGTACAAGGCGATTCTCGACAAGAACGTTGTGCTGACCGAGAACTCCACGGTCGGCATCGACACCGAGAAGGACCTCGCCCGCGGCTTCACCGTGACGCCGGAAGGCATCACCGTCGTGCCGAAGGGCACCATCGTGGACGACTGATCGGCTCGGATATACGTTGAGGGGGTTTGCCGGATTCGCGGCAAACCCCCTCAACTATATTCACGTGTCTTCGTTCACGTGTCTTCGACTGTACAGAGAAGCCGCAGACACGGATGAGGTCAGTACTTCGGCATGTTGTCGAAATTGAAACCGAGCGCGGCCAGCTGCTCGCGCCCCTCGGGCGTGATCTTGTCCATCGTCCAGCGAGGCTGCCACGTCCAGTCGATGCGGAACTCCTCCACAAGACCCGCCAGCGTGCTCGCGCACTCGTCCTCGATGAGGTCGGTCAGCGGGCATGCGGGCGTCGTCAGCGTCATCGTGATGATCGCGCGTCCAAGCTCATCGATCTCGATGCCGTAGACCAGACCGAGGTCGATGACGTCGATGCCCAGCTCCGGGTCGATGACCTGATGCAGGGCCTCCTTCACATCCTCGGCGGTGGCACGGCCGATATCGTCGATGGCCTTGAGCGGAATGTCATCCTCGCTGCTGTGCTCGCCATCCTCGCACTCGCTCTTCGGATGGCGGCCGCACGCGCACATCTCGACGCCGCCATCGCTTTTGGGGGCAGGACGGCCGTTGGGGAACCCAGCCGCAAGCTGCGGATTCGCCATCACGCGGCGCGCCGCCTCCTCGTCGCCCAGAACCTTGCTCACCGAATCGAACACGGAAGCCTGCGGCTCAGGAACCAGATTGTCGCTCATATCTCTCCAGTCGTTAATCGCGAAACCGTTAAATCAAGAGTACAACTCGGACCGCTCTCATGGCAGTGCGGTGACCGTTTATTTCGCCGCCAGCGCCTTGGCGACGGAGTCGCGCATGCCCTCCCAGCCAAGCAGCGCGCACTTGATGCGCATCGGGTACTTGGACACGCCCTGGAACACCACGGCGTCCTCCAGCTTCTCCTCCTTGGCCTCGTCCTGCAATCCAGCACCGCGCGACTCCATGAGCTCATGGAAGTCGCGGAACAGCTCCATCGCCTCGTCGACGGTCTTGCCGGCGCACAGGTCAATCATGACGGACAGGCTCGCCTGCGAGATCGAGCAGCCGTGGCCGTCCCACACCAGACGCTCGATGGTGTGCGGCTCGCTGTCGGAGACCTCGGCGTGAACCGTCGCCTCGTCACCGCAAGTGGGGTTGAACTGGTGAGATTCGCCCGGCGTGCAGTATTCGTGGCTGGCGCGCACGGTCGTGTCGGCCGGTGCGGAGCCCTGTTCCTTGGACACGTCCGCCGCGAAATGCTCACGACCATGCGGGTCGCGCGCGGCCTCAAGAATCACTTCCTGATACATCTGCTCAAGATCGTCGCCGCTCATGCCGAAATCACCCATCGGTCAATCCCTTCCCATGCATAGCGCTCGATAGCGCTCGATATCATTCACGAACACGCGAAACGCCGTCCGCGTGAGATTCCGTGGATATTATGCCACATGCCGTGACAGTATCCCGTGGGAGTCATACGCGAACGGCGTAAACGCGACACGTATCACAGTCCGAAGAACGGACGGACCTTCGCCACGGCCTCGACCAGGGCGTGAGCGTCGTCGACGCTGTTGTACACGCCGGAGGATGCGCGGTTCGACGCATACAGACCGAAGTGGCGGTGCACCGGCTGGGCGCAGTGATGGCCGACGCGGATGGCGATGCCTTGCGCGTCGATGAACTGCCCGACGTCATGCGGGTGTACGCCCGCAACGTCGAACGCCACCGTGCCGATGCGGTTCACGTTCTCGCGCGGCCCGAGAATCCGCACGCCGTCGATGTCGCCCATCTTGAGCAGTTCGGCGGCGATCGTGCGCTCATGCGCCTCGATGTTCTCAAGCCCCACGTTCATCATCCATTCGGCGGCCACACCGGCTGCGACCACCTGGGCGACCGGCTGCGTACCGGCCTCGAAACGGGCCGGAGGCACCATGTACTGCGCGGGCTGGTCCATCCACGCGAGCTCGACCATAGAACCGCCGAAGTTCGCCGGAGGCAGGGCCTCCAACAGCTCACGGCGCCCATACAGGAATCCCACCCCGGTGGGACCGTACATCTTGTGGGCGCTCCACGCGGCGAAATCGACGTCAAGCGCGTGGAAGTCGACCTTGAGGTGAGGCACCGACTGGCATGCGTCAAGGATGAAGATCGCGCCGACCTCATGGGCACGGCGGATGATGGGCGCGATGTCGGTGATGGCGCCCGTGGTGTTGCCCACGTGCGTGATGGCGACGACCTTGGTGTGTTCCGTGATCACCTCATCGGCGGTATCCGAGCGGATGCGGCCGTCTTCGGTCAGATCGAACCATTTGAGCGTGGCACCGGTGCGGTATGCCAGCTCCTGGAACGGCAGCAGCACGGAATGGTGCTCGGCCTTGGATACGACGATCTCGTCGCCGGGCTTGAGAGCGAACCGTTTCGCCGCCTCTCCCCCACGGCCCAGACTCGCGTTGCCGAACGCGGTGGCAAGAAGATTCAGTCCCGCGGTGGCCCCGGCGGTGACGACGATCTCCTCGTTGCCCTCCTCGGCGTTGGCTCCGACCAGGCGGGCGACCTTCGCGCGGGCGTCCTCGAACGCCATGGTGCTGCGGGCCGCCAGCTCATGCGCCCCGCGGTGCACGCCGGCGTTGATCGTGCGGTAGAACTCGCTCTCCGCATCGATCACGCACTGCGGCTTCTGCGAGGTGGCCGCGGAATCCAGATAGACGAGCGGATGCCCGTGGATCTGCTGATCCAGAATCGGGAACTGCGCCCGAATCGCCGTAAAATCAACCATTGTTTCCCTTAGATTCAATGTCCTGCCGATATGTCGTTTTTCAGTTATCCGCTTATTCGCTCGCCGCTTCCAGCGGTGGATCATGCTTCCGGCGGTGGCCGCGGGGTGCAGGGATGTCCTGTTCCCGGGATCGCTCCAGGCCGCTCGGGCCAAGTTTACGGTCGGGAATAGTACACCCCCAGGCAATGCGACCGCACCTCAAACGCAACGAAACGAAGAAATCAGGCCAGAGCCGATTCGGAGTCGGAGCCTTCGGGCAGGTACTTGTCGTAGCCGGTCTCTTCGAGTTCGTCGGCAAGCTCGGGACCGCCGGTCTTGACGAAGTGGCCGTCTGCGAACACATGCACGATGTCGGGCTTGATGTACTTGAGGATGCGCGTGTAGTGCGTGACCATCAGGATGCCCAGTCCGGTGCTCTCCTTGGCGCGGTTCACGCCTTCGGACACGATGCGCAGGGCGTCCACGTCGAGGCCGGAATCGGTCTCGTCCATGATGGCGAACTTCGGCTTGAGCAGTTCGAGCTGGAGCACTTCGGCGCGCTTCTTCTCGCCGCCGGAGAAACCTTCGTTGACGGAACGCGACGCGAACTTCGGGTCCATGCGCAGCTTCTTCATCGCGGCGCCGAGCTCCTTGGTCCAGGTGCGGATGGCGGGGGCCTTGCCGTCGACCTCGGTCTTGGCGGTGCGCAGGAAGTTGGTCATCGACACGCCAGGAACCTCGACCGGGTACTGCATGGCGAGGAAGAGCCCTTCCTTGGCGCGCAGGTCGGGGGTCTGCTTGAGGATGTCGACGCCGTCGAGCAGCGCCTCGCCCGAGTCGACCTCGTACTTGGGGTGGCCGGCCAGCGTGTAGGCGAGCGTGGACTTGCCGGAGCCGTTGGGGCCCATGATCGCGTGGGTCTCGCCGGAATGCACGGTGAGGTTCACGCCTTTGAGAATCTGCTTGCGACCCTCCTTGGTCTCCACGGATGCGTAGAGGTCCTTGATTTCGAGAGTGTGCTGTTCGGCCATCGTTACTTATCCTCCAATACGGCTTTCATGGCGTCGCTTTCGCCGCGGGCGAGGCGGCGGTCGATTACGTTCATCAGGTGTTCGGCGATGAATGGCACGCCGATCTCTTCGACGAGTTCTCCGAAGAACCCGCGTACGACGAGCTTGCGGGCCTCCGTTTCGGGGATACCTCGCGACTGCAGATAGAACAGTTCCTCGTCGTCGAAACGGCCCACGGAGCTCGCGTGTCCGGCGCCGATGATGTTGCCGTTCTCGATTTCGAGGTTCGGCTCCGAATCGGCGATCGCGCCCGGGGTGAGCACGAGGTTGCGGTTGAGCTCATACGAGTCGGTGCCCGGCGCGGTCGGCGCGATCAGCGCATTGCCCACCCAGGCGGAGTGCGCGTCCTTACCGTCGAGCGCGCCCTTGTAGACCACACGGGACTTGCACTCGGGATGGTTGTGCACCACCATCGTGCGGTGTTCGATATGCTCGCCGGGGTCGACGAAGTAGATGCCGAGCATGTTGAGGTCGCCCTGCTCGCCGCCGAAGTCCTGATCCATGCGGATACGGACCACGTCGCCGCCGAGTGTGACGACGGAGTGGCGCAGGGATGCGCCCTCGCCGACGTGGATGCGCTGGTTGCCGACGTGCTTGGAGCCCTTCTCCCACTCCTGCACGAAGGTGGTGGAGACGTGGGAGTTCTTGCCGGTGACGATTTCCACGCCTTCGGCGAGACGGGCCAGACCGTGGTGCTCGACGATGACGTCGGCGTGGGCCTCATCGGCCGTCGAGATGACCAGATGCAGGGCATCGAGGTCGTCGCCGCTGCCGATCACGTTGACCAGCACCGGCTGGGCGATCTCGCCCGACAGCTCGATCACCGTTGCGGTACGCCCGGAATTCCACTCGACGGCGGCCGCCCGATCGCTGGGCTTGGAGACCGTGCCGGAGACTCCTTCGCCGAGGGCGCACTGGCTGACGGCCACGTGCTTTTCGTCGACCGCGGTGCCATCGGCGTAACTGATCACGATGGTCGTCTCCCCGCTCGGCTTGAACACGTCGAAGAACTCTCCGATACGGTCAAGCGGCGTGTAGCGCCAATCGTCCTGATTGCGCTCCGGCGCGGCGAAATCGTTCACTTCGAACGAGCGCGGCTCCCTGTCGGCGCTCGACGGCATGGCCGCCGGCACCGCGTACGGGTCGTTCGGATCCGCGACGGGAATGGTGATTTCAGTATTGTTCGATGCCATGGGAATCAGCCCACCGATCCTTCCATCTGCAGTTCGACCAAACGGTTCAGTTCGAGCGCGTACTCCATCGGCAGCTCGCGGCTGATCGGCTCGACGAAGCCACGCACGATCATGCCCATGGCCTCCTTCTCCTCAAGGCCGCGGCTCATCAGATAGAACAGCTGATCCTCGGAGACCTTGGAGACCGTGGCCTCGTGGGCCATCGTCACGTCGTCCTCACGCACGTCCACATGCGGGTACGTGTCGGAACGGCTGAAGTCGTCCACCAGCAGGGCGTCGCACACGGTGGAGTTCGACGAGCCTTCGGCTCCGTCGACGATCTTGACCAGTCCGCGATACGCGGAGCGGCCACCGCCGCGCGAGATCGACTTGGCGACGATCGTGGAGCTGGTGTGCGGAGCGAGATGAATCATCTTCGCGCCGGTGTCCTGATACTGGCCCTTGCCGGCGAAACCGAGGGACATGGTCTCGGCCTTGGCGTACGGCTCGGCGAGAATGCACGCCGGGTACTTCATCGTGGCCTTGGAGCCGATGTTGCCGTCAACCCATTCCATCGTGCCGCCCTCGCGCACGTAGGCGCGCTGGGTGACGAGGTTGTAGACGTTGTTTGACCAGTTCTGCACGGTGGTGTAGCGCACGCGCGCATGCTTCTCGACGATGATCTCGACGATGGCGGCGTGCAGCGAGTCCTCGGACCAGATCGGGGCGGTGCATCCCTCGACGTAGTGCACGTAGGAGCCTTCGTCGGCGATGATCAACGTACGCTCGAACTGGCCCATGGCCGGCGTGTTGATGCGGAAGTAGGCCTGTAGCGGGATGTCCACGTGCACGCCCTTCGGCACGTACACGAACGAGCCACCGGACCATGCGGCAGTGTTGAGGGCGCCGAACTTGTTGTCTTCGGGGCTCACGACGGTGCCGAAGTACTTCTTCACCAGGTCGGGGTATTCACGCACGGCGGTGTCGGTGTCCACGAAGATCACGCCCTGGTCGGCGAGGTCCTTCTGGATGGAGTTGTAGATCACTTCGGACTCGTACTGCGCGGCCACGCCGGAGACCAGACGGCTTTTCTCGGCCTCGGGGATGCCCAGTCGGTCGTAGGTGGAGCGGATGTCGTCCGGCAGCTCCTCCCACGTCTTGGCCTGCTTGTCGATCGGCTTGACGTAGTACTTGAAGTCGTCGGCGTTGAATCCTCTCAGGTCCACGCCCCAATCGGGCATCGGCTTCTCAAGGAACGCCTTGAATCCGCGCAGACGCATGTCGAGCATCCACTGCGGCTCGCCCTTGTCCGCGCTGATGTCACGCACGACCTGTTCATCGATGCCGCGCTTCGCGGCCTCGCCGGCCGCGTCGGAATCATGCCAGCCGTAGGTGTAATCACCGAATTGCTGGATGATCTCGTCATCCTTTTTGAGTTTCTCTTCGTCCACACGCTGGCGATCGGCCACATACTGGCTCATCTCCACGTCGGACGCGGCGTTGGGCGCCTGCTGGGTGTCACTCACCTTGACGCTGCCTCCTATTCGTCACATAGTTCCTACGTTAAGTTAGCAGAACCTCACGGCGAACTCCACAGCAGACCCGCATGTTGGCTTAGCGCAGAACGTGAGCTTGCTTATATTTATATTGCGATTTCTTCGCAATGATCGCCGGACCCGCACTAAACAACGATGGGGATGCCCTTTTCGGGCATCCCCATCGTCACGTATCAGTCTACTCTTAAAGCCACACGCTCAGGCCTGACGGGCTTCCTGGTGATCCAGCGCGGCCTTGACGAGCCCCGCGAACAGGGGGTGGGGCTTGGTCGGGCGGGACTTGAACTCCGGGTGAGCCTGGGTGCCGACATAGAACGGGTGCACATCCTGCGGCAGCTCGACGAACTCGGTGAGCTCGCCGTCCGGGCTCTGACCGGAAATGCGCAGCCCCCCTTCGCGCAGGCTATCCTTGTAGGCCACGTTCACCTCATAGCGGTGGCGGTGACGCTCGGTGACATGCGTGGTGCCGTACAGCTGCGCAACGAGGGAGTCCTCCTCCAGCTCGGCCGGGTAGCTGCCCAGACGCATGGTGTGGCCCATGTCGCCGTGGCCGGCGACGATGTCCTTCTGCTCCTCCATCGTGGCGATGACCGGGTTGGAGCAGTCGGGCTCGAACTCGGAGGAGTTCGCGTCCTCGATGCCCAGCACGTGGCGAGAGTATTCGATGACCATGGACTGCAGGCCGAGGCACAGGCCGAGAGCGGGCAGCTTGTTTTCGCGCGCGTACTTGAGCGCGCCGATCTTGCCGTCGATGCCGCGGATGCCGAAACCGCCGGGGATGACGATACCGTCGACCTGGTCAAGCGCGGCGGCCGCGCCCTCCTCGGTCTCGCACTTGTCGGCGGCGACCCACTTGACATTGACCTTGGCCCAGTTGGCGAAGCCGCCGGCCTTGATGGCCTCGGTGACGGACAGGTAGGCGTCCGGCAGGTCGATGTACTTGCCGACGATCGCCACGTTGACCTCGTGCTTGGGGTGGTGCACGCGCTCCAGCAGGTCAGCCCACTCGTCCCAGTCGACGTCGTGGAACGGCATCCCCAGCTCGCGCACCACGTAGGCGTCAAGGCCCTCGTCGAACAGGATGCGCGGCACGTCGTAGATGCTCGGTGCGTCCACGCAGTTGACCACGCCCTCCTCATCCACGTCGCACATCAGGGAGATCTTGTCCTTGATGGACTTGTTGAGCGGGCGGTCGGAACGCAGCACCAGCGCATCCGGGGAAATGCCGAGCTGGCGCAGCATCATCACGGAGTGCTGGGTCGGCTTGGTCTTGAGCTCGTGCGCGGCGGAGATGTAGGGCACCAGGGAGACGTGCACGAACATGCAGTTCTCAGCGCCGAGGTCGCGACGCACCTCACGGGCCGCCTCCAGGAACGGCTGGGATTCGATGTCGCCGACCGTACCGCCGATTTCGGTGATGATCACGTCGACATCATCGCTCGCCTGGGCGCGCATACGGGACTTGATCTCGTTGGTGATGTGCGGGATGACCTGCACGCACTGGCCGAGGTACTCCCCCGCGCGTTCCTTGCGCAGCACCTCCTGATAAATCTGCCCGGTGGTGACGTTGGCCTTCTGGGAGAGGAACACGTCGAGGAAGCGCTCGTAATGGCCGATGTCGAGATCGGTCTCGGCACCGTCTTCGGTCACATAGACCTCGCCGTGCTGGAACGGGTTCATGGTGCCCGGGTCGACGTTGATGTACGGGTCGAGCTTCTGCTGCAGCACATGGATGCCGCGGCTGCGCAGCAGACGACCGAGCGAGGAGGCGGTCAGGCCTTTTCCGAGGGATGAGACCACGCCACCGGTAACGAAAATGTGCTTGGTGATGTGTTCTTGAGAATTGCCATGTTGTCTTCTAACCATGGAATTTCACTGTATCATCTGCCTATGACGGATTCCGGTGCGGCATGATCGGGCCGCCGCCCGAGCAACGGCCCGCAGCGTTGCCTTTCCCCCTCCTATGTACTTGCGGCACTTGTCCACAACCCCGACCGAAAGCGTGTCGGTTATCCACACGCCATCCACAACACGCCCGAAGGCAAGCCTTCGACCACATAGGTCGAAATCCCCCCGATGCCGCGCCCGCATGCGATAGCGTTCGGGAATGAGAGGCAACACCGATAAGGGGGACAACATGAATGGGAAATCAGCATCAGGAGGATGGCGAGGATGCCCACCGCAACGGCTCGCCGGCCGTCTCGGACTGCGGGCTGCGGCGGTCGCGGTCATGGCGACGTTGGCCATGTTGCCGCAGGTCATGTCCATCAGCGCGTTGCGCTCGGAGCCCGCGCATGCAGCGACGAGCGGCATCACGCTTCGCGCCGGGGAGAATCTCACGCTTGCGGGTCATGCGTTCACGGTGACGCGCATCGGCCGATATGACGATGTCAGGCATGCCGGCGGTACAGTGACCGGATTCGATGTCGTCGGCGACACGGCATGGAGAACCGCGTCCTCCATGCAATCGTCGCCTCGAAACGAAACCGGCATGACGAACGAAACCGGAATGACGGTTGACGAAGCACAGGCATACAACCGGAGGCTCATTGATTCAGGACAATACGATCTCGGGCAACCGGATGCCGAGCAACAGAACGGCTCTGGAGATTCGGGCACGGTCATCGGCAGGATACTGATCCCGACCATATCGACTGACTTGCCCATCCGCCAGAGCTCTGACGCAGAGACGCTGCGGCGCGGTGCCGGCCTGCTACACGACACCAGTCTGCCCGTCGGAGGCCCCGGAACCGCAGGATGCACCGCAAGACGATCGATCCCGATATATGGGCTTCATGCCGACGATCCCGGCAACGACGATTCCCCTCGTGACGTTCACACACGCAATCGGCACGGAACTTCAAAGGCTGTTACGGAATCGTACCAATAGCCTCATATCCCGCCATGCCACACGAACAACGGCCTCTGCCTCATCCCGCCAAAGCCCCATCCCGACACCATCAAATGGGACTTTGGCAGGATGAGGCTTACAGCAACAATGCACCCTCATATCCTGGCATCAAACATGGGGGCATGGATGCAACACCCGTTGATTTTGACGGGGGTATATAAGGGGGTTACTATGGGGGGAAACCTGAAAGCATATGATGAGGTATGTGATTGTATGGGGATTTTCGATGACCTGACTGGGACAATCGGCATGGTTGATGATGACAGGCGGTCATTGGATTCGCTGGAGCGTCTCGTTCTCGAAATGACACCTGGACTGCGCATAGCCTGGTCGGTCATCGACGGGCCGCGCGCCGTGAGCCTGACGCTGGACGCCCGGACGAGACCAGATCTGGTCCTGGTCGACCTGTCGATGGAATCCATGTCGGGCGTCATGGTATGCCGTCGTATCCGCCGACGCGACAGCATGGTGAAGCTTCTGGCCATGACCTCGTTCGCCAAGGAGACGTTCGGATTCGACGTGGCGCAGGCCGGCGCCCAAGGACTGGTCAGCAAGAACGACGAGCAGGAAATACTCGAAGGCTTGGCGACGGTACTTGGCGGAGGCGTTTACGGTGATTTCGGGTTCGTTGACGCCCGTGCCTCATTCGACCAGCTCGCGCATGAGACGCCGAAACGGGCTGACCTGGTCTCCAACCGCGAAGTGCAGGTGCTCGATCTTATGTCGCGTGGGCTGACTGACTTATCGATAGCGAAACGGCTCGGCATTAAAGCGGCCACCGTGCGCAAGCACGCGCAGTCATCCATGCAGAAGCTCAACGCCGAAAACCGCGTCCAGGCGGTGCTCAAATGGACCGGGCATCATACCGAAGACGGCATGCGCCGTCAGGGATGATGCCCGTCACACAATCTACCGGTCGAACGCGGTCAGCCGCGTCGAGCCGGCCGACACCTCGCTCGACGCGGATCAGCAGCCCGTCGAATCGTAGGAATCACCGTACGAATCATAGGAGTCGCCATACGAATCGTACGAATTCTGGTTGTCATACGAGCTTGAGCCGCCGTACTTCTTCTTGTAGTTGTCGAGTTCCTGCTGCAGCTCCTGCTTCTTTTTGTCCAGCTCCTGCTTCTTCTGCTGGTAGTCCTTGTTGATGGAGTCGTAGGAGTCGTCGTCGGAGTTTCCGTTCGAGTCGCCGCGCGGAACCTCGATGTAGCCATCTTTGTTCTTGTTGTTCGAACCGCCGTTCGTCGTCTGCGACGTTTCGGTGCCCTTGCCGTCCTTGCCGTCGCCTCCCTTGGACGTCAACGCCCAAACCAGCACGCCGATCAGGGCCAACGCGACGACGATGGAGACGACGATGGCGATGATCTTGCCCGTGTTGTTCTTCTTCGGAGGCTGACCGTACGGCTGGTACGGAGTACGCTGATACGCACCCTGCTGCGGATAGCCGCCGGCGTATGGCTGCTGCCGTTGGCCTGCTCCCACCGGAGGATAGACGGGCTGCCCGCCTGCCGGCGGACGCTGGCCGCCGGCGTAGCCGCCCTGACCCTGCCAGGAGTCATGTTGCGGGTAACCGGGCTGCGCGTAACCGGGCTGATGCTCCCCGGGCTGCGAAGCAGCTCCATACTGCGGATAATCGTTGTTGCCGTTGTGTGCATCGCCCTGAACCCCGTAAAGCGATGCACCGTTCGGATAACCGCCATTGGCCGGACCTTGCGGGTACCCCTGATTCGCTTCATCGTTCATGGACACCATACTAGGCGCAGCAAGCCCGACGCGCAAGCGCACCAGCAATGATGACCACCCGTTGAAACGGTTCTGCGACTGCGGATCAGCCGATAAGATGCGCGATGGCGTCCAGCGCGAGCTTGTACCCGTAGAATCCCATTCCCGTGATGGTGCCGGTGGCGACCGGGCTGATGACCGAACGCTTGCGGAACTCATCACGGGCGGAGGGATTGGAGATGTGCACCTCTATCAGCGGCAGTCCGGCATCGCCCACCATGTGCGCGGCGTCGGCCAGCGCGTACGAGTAATGCGTGAATGCGGCCGGGTTCATCACCACCGGGGTCTGCTCGTCGACGGCCTGATGCATCCAGCGCACCATCTCGGCCTCGTCGTCGGTCTGGCGCACCTCGACCTTCAGCCCGAGCGCGGCGCCCCACTGGGAGCATTGCGTGCGCAGCGTCTCAAGATCCTGCCTGCCGTAGACGTCCGGCTGACGCACTCCGAGGCGGCCCAGATTCGGTCCGTTGACGACTATCACCTTGGTCATGATGCACTTTCCTTTGGCTGATGATTGATATTGCTGGGGTGGGCGAAAACACGACTCGGACCGGTCATGTGGAGACCGGTCCGGCGTCGTCACGCCTGGATACGTCTGAACGCCTCCTCGACCGCGTCCGCCGGCGGATCGTCCAGATGCACCGGATGGCCGATCGAATCGAGCACGACGAACCGCAGCTTGTTGCCACGAGCCTTCTTGTCGCGGTGCATCAGCGCCAGCACTTCGTCGAACGTGCCGCCGTTCCATGAGGTCGGCAGACCGAGCGAGCCAAGCAGAGAGCGGTGATAATCGACCAGATCCTGGTCGATATAGCCCAGCAGATGACCCAATTCCGCCGCATACACGCATCCGACCGCGACCGCGTTGCCGTGGCGCCAGCGGAAATGCTCAAGTTTTTCGATGGCGTGGGCGAGTGTATGGCCGTAGTTGAGGAATTCACGCAGGCCCGCTTCCTTGAGGTCCGCGGAGACGTGGTACGCCTTGACCCGGACCGTGCGCTCGATCAGCTCGGCGACCACGTTCTCCAGACCGCTGCCAAGGAACGTAGCCCCGTCGAATGCGCGAAGTTCGGCCGCATGCTCTTCAAGGATGTGCAGGATTTCGGGGTCCTTGATGAATCCCGATTTGGCGACCTCGCCCAGCCCTTCGATGAAGATGTCGTTGGGCAGCGAGACGAGTGTCTTGAGGTCGGCGAGCACGCCGGTAGGCGTGTAGAACGACCCGACGAGGTTCTTGCCCTGCGGCGTGTTGATGCCGGTCTTGCCGCCCGTAGAGGCGTCCACCATGGCGAGCAGCGACGTGGGGCAATTGACGTACCGCACGCCGCGCATCCATGTGGCGGCCACGAAACCGGCCAGATCCGTGGCGGCGCCTCCGCCGACGCCCACCACGGCGTCGGAGCGTGTGAAGCCCTCGTCGCCGAGCCGCTGCCAGATGCCGTTGGCGACCTCGATCGTCTTGCCCGCTTCGGCGTCGGGGATCACGATGTCCGACACCTGGTAGCCGCCTTGTCGCAGCAGCGTGCGGGCACGGTCGGAATGACGCTGCACCGGCTGCGTGTGGATCAGGGCTATCCGGACCGGCTTCGGCCCCAGCACCTCGGAAAGGTGGTTCATCGCCCCTTCCCCGATGCTCACGTCATAATCCTCGATGGTCGCGCCGGTCACATGAACCGTTCGTTCGGTAATCATATCCATCATCTTCCTCGCCGCGGCGAGCGGCGTCTGCCCGTATGTTTCGACATGGACGTTCGCCACCCGGTAGTACACTGGGTCGCGCTGGCGGTACAGCTTCTTCCAGCGGGCATCGGCGTCCCCCTGCAGCATCGGCCGGCCGCCACCGCGATGGGCCCGTTCCATGGCCTCGCGCGGGTCGGCCATGAGATACACGACCTTGCCGCCGTCCTCGATGTATTCCTTGAGATCGTCCTGCACCGCGGGCGTCATCGGGGCGCCGCCGCCCAGGGCGAAGACGCCTCCGAACCCGTGCAGCATCCCGGCGATGACCTCGGATTCGACCTCGCGGAACGCGGGTTCGCCGTGACGCTCGAAATATTCGGGGATGCGCATGCCGACCTCGTGCTCGATTTCGACGTCGGCATCCGCGAACGGCAGCGACATCAGCTGCGCGACCTCCTTGCCGACACGGGTCTTCCCGGCGCCCATCATACCGATGATGACGGCGACTGGTCGAGTGGGCATGGTTTCTCTCCCTTGGTTCAGGACGTACGGTTCGTTGCGGATGACGTTACCGCGCCGTCAGCGCATGTGCTCCGGCCAGGAGGCGACGTACTGCTCGAAGTTGCGGCGCGTCTCCGCTACGCTGTCTCCGCCGAACTTGTCAAGGGCGTATCGCGCCAAGGTGAGCCGGACCATGGCCTCGGCCACGACGGAGGCCGCAGGCACGGCCGTGGTGTCGGAACGCTGGTTGATGGCGGATGCGGCCTCGCCGTCGGTGACATCGACCGTGCGAAGGGCGCGCGGAATCGAGGGGATCGGCTTCATCGCGGCCCGTACGCGAATCGGCTGGCCGTTCGACATGCCGCCTTCGATGCCGCCCGCACGGTTGGTCAGTCGCGTGATGCGCCCATCTGCGCCGGGGACCATCTCGTCATGCGCCTGCGATCCGGGGCGCACGGCCTCCAGGAACCCGTCGCCGATCTCCACGCCCTTGATGGCCTGGATGCCCATGACCGCCGAGGCCAAGGCAGCGTCGAGCCGGCGATCCGATTCGACGTAGGTGCCGATGCCGGCGGGCACGCCGTATGCGAGCACTTCGATCACGCCGCCGACGGTATCGGCGGTGGACTTGATCTCGTCGATGCGCGCGATCATCCTCTCCTCGGCCGCCTTGTCCAGCGTACGCACCGGGGATGCGTCCAGCGCTTCGACGTCGTCGGGGGTCGGCAACGCTGCGTCATCGGCGTCCTCGACGCCCGCCCCTCCGATGGAGATCACATGCGACACGGTGCGAATGCCGAACGCCTGCTCAAGGAACCGCGCGGCGACCGCGCCCAGCGCCACGCGGGACGCGGTCTCGCGCGCGCTGGAGCGCTCCAGCACGGGTCTCGCGTCGTCGAACCCGTATTTGCGCATGCCGGTAAGGTCGGCGTGTCCCGGCCGCGGCCTGCTCAGCGGGGCGTTGCGCCCCTCACGCGGCAGATCGTGGTCGAGTGGATCCGCGCTCATCACCTCGGTCCATTTCGGCCATTCGGTGTTCGCGATCTCGATGGCCACCGGTGATCCCAGGGTCTCGCCGAAACGCACGCCGGTGAGCAGACGCACCTTATCCTGCTCGAACTTCATGCGCGCGCCGCGCCCGTATCCCAGGCGCCGTCTCGCCAATGCATCGACGACGTCATCGCTGGTGACCCGAACGCCCGCAGGCAACCCCTCGATCATCGCGACCAGCGCCTCGCCGTGTGATTCCCCCGCCGTCTGCCAGCGCAACATGCCATGCTCCTTTGATTCAATCGGTAACTTCGCTATATCTTATGTCATGACCTACCTTGCATACCTTCCCAGCTTGATATGTGGTATCGCCGTGAGTGTCGAGGACATTCGGCGCCGGCGTGTGCCGCGCCTGTGGATCGCCATCGGGTGCCTGGCACAGCTGGTGGCGGTCATCATCGTCGCCGTCATGGCGAACACGATGTTCCTGCTGGTGCAGGCCCCTCTGTTCGCCGTGCTCAGTGCCGTGCTGCAGGCCGGGCTGTCGATGGTCAAGCCCGGATCGATGGGGTTCGGCGACGTGACCTGCACGCTGGCCATGGGCCTGGCCGTGGGGATGGCCGGGCTGACCGCCGTGGTGGTCTGGTGGCTGGCCATGGGTCTGCTGGGATTGGCATGGATGGCGCTGTGGCTAAGGTTCGATCCCCAGCGCCGATCCGACCATGCGGGCAAGGTCCCGTTCGCACCCGCGATCGTCTGCGCGGCGGTGGTCGCGGTCATCGCGACGACGCTGCTTTAGTTCGCGCTCTTGTTGTTGTCCTTGTATTCCTTGACGTACTGCTCGAACTGCGCGTTCTGCTCCTCGACGGAGCCGGTGGTGAATTTCGTCTCGCCGGTACTCAGGTTCACGGTGACGAAATACAGCCAGTCGCCCTGCTCCGGGTTCATCGCCGCCTGGATGGCGCTGTCTCCCGGATTGCTGATGGGCGTGGGGGTGAGTCCCTTGTTGACGCGCGTGTTGTATTTGTTCGACGAGTCGTTGAGCTGCGCGTTGGTCAGCTGCGTGCCGTTGATGCCCAGACCGTACGCGGTGGTCGAATCCATGCCCAGCGTCATGTCGCGGTCGAGACGGTTGAGGATGACGCGGGTCACCTTGCCGTAGTAATCGGACGAATTGACCTCGGCCTCCGCGATGGAGGCGATGATCAGCAGCCGCTGCCGCTCGTTGCCGGTGGGCACATGCATCTCGTTGAGCTTGGAGACGCGCTTGTCGACGATGGTCTTCAGGATCTTGTGCGCGGAGCCGAGTCCCTTGACGTCGTACCTGCCGGGTTCCAGCCATCCCTCGAAGTTGCCGCCGGCTTCCGCGGGCAGTATTCCCTCGCCTTTGGCGTCGATGATCTTCTGGAATTCGGATTCGTCGATCTCGCTGAGCGCCGCGGCCTTCTTGATGACGTCGGACACCCGCTCCCCCGCGTTGACGTCGAGGAAGCCCTTCGCCTTGCTCTGATCGGACAGGATCGCCGCCACGGACGACGCGGGCATGTGCTTGCGCAGCTGATAGGTGCCCGGGTACAGCGTCATACCCGATGAGACACCGGTGAACGCGTCCGCGGACTTGACCACTTCGGCCTCGACGAGACGCTTGGCGATGCTGGACGGGCTCTCGCCCTGCGAGACGGTGAACTCCACGGACCCGTATCCCTGACCGCTGTAGTCCTGCACGGAGTAGGTGTCGCCGTCGTTGCGGTCCCTGATGGCGCGCAACGCCCTGACTCCGAAGAACCCGCCGGCTATGACCACGACGAGCACCGCGACGACCATGGTCAGCGCGATGACGGTCTTGCGGCGGCGGACATTGCGCCGACGGCGCATTTCCCGCCGTGATTTCGGCGGTCTGGGGGGCTTTACCGACGTGGTGTTGCCTTTGGAGTCGACCCAATGGGTGTTCTCCTCGAAAAAATCGGCGAGGTCATCTGACACTAGCTCTCTCCTCACACTTTCATGGCGCCGTCCAGCGCGGTCTGCAATATCACGACGGCGGATTGCTGATCGACCACCGGACGATGACGGCGGGATCCGAGTTGCGCTTCCAGCAATTGCCGATGCGCGCTGACCGTGGTCAGCCGTTCATCCAATAATGTTACCTGAGGAATGTGGTACAACGCGAAATCGTGTTCATCCATCAAGTTGCGCATGCGCTTTTCCAGGTTCGCGCTCCAACGGCGAGCCTTCTTCGCGCTTTTTCCTTCGGTGCCGTCAAGTTGAAGCGGCAGTCCCACCACAATGTGGTCCACCGCTTCGTCCTCGATGACGGTAATGACGTCATCCAGCGCACGGAACGAATCGCCGTATGCCTGGATGTTGCCATAGGGATGGGCAAAGGTGAGCTCAGGGTCGGACAATGCGAGCCCGACCCTGGCGTCGCCCAAATCAACGCCTAGCCATACCACCGGATGGTTCAGCCCTTCAGCGCCTCGGCCTCAAGTGCCTTCAGCGCCTCGTCGATGCGGCTCGCGTCGGAGCCGCCGCCCTGGGCGAAGTCCGGCTTGCCGCCGCCACCGCCGCCAAGCATCTTGGATGCCCCGCGAACCAGGTCGCCGGCCTTGATGCCGTTCTTGCGGGCGGCCTCGTTCGTGGCCACGGCGACCATCGGCTTGTCGTCCTCGGAGACGCCGGCAAGCGCGACGACGACCGGCGCGTCCTCGCCGAGCTGGGCGCGGACGTCCATCACGGTCTTGCGCAGCGCGTCGAACGAGCCGAAGTGGCCGACGTTCTTCGCAGCGACCTTGACACGCGCCGCGGACGTCTTCGCGGCCGCGACGAGCTGGGGCACGGACGCGGCCAGCTGGCCTTCGTACATGGCGGCCAGACGGCGGTCGGATTCCTTGAGTTTGGCCAGCAGCGTGTTGACGCGCTCCGCCAGCTCGTCCGGACGTGCGTTGAGCTTGTCGGACAGCTGGGAGACCAGGGCATGCTCGCGGGCGTTGAACTCGTAGGCGCCCTGGCCGACGACGGCATCCACACGGCGCACGCCGGAGCCGATCGAGGCTTCGGACATGATGTTGATCGAGCCGATCTTGCCGACGTGGTCGACGTGGGTGCCGCCGCACAGCTCGCGGCTCCAGCCGTCCTCGCCGATGGAGACCACGCGCACGATGTCGCCGTACTTCTCACCGAACAGGTGCATCGCGCCGAGCGCGATCGCGTCGCCGAACTTCATTTCGGTGGTGGTGACGATCAGGTTGTCGCGCAGACGGTCGTTGACTCGCGCCTCGACGGTGTTCATCACGTCCTTGCTCGGTGCCGACGACCACTGGAAGTCGAAGCGCAGGCGGTTCGGCGCGTCCTCGGATCCACGCTGCGTAGCCTGGGGGCCGAGCTCCTCGCGCAGGGCCTTGTGGACCATGTGCGTGGCGGTGTGCGAGCGGGCGATGGCGCCGCGGCGGGCGAGATCGATGCTCGCGCTCACCTCGGTGCCGACGGCCAGCGTGCCTTCGGTCAGACGGCACTGGTGGACGATGAGATCCTTGATCGGCTTCTGCACGTCGTCAACTTCGAGCACCGCGCCATCGTCGGACAGGATCTCGCCCTGATCGGCGAGCTGGCCGCCGGCCTCGGCGTAGAACGGCGTACGGTCGAGGATGACCTCGACGTTCGCGGGGGCGCTGACGGCCGGAACCGAACCCTTGCCCTCCTGCATGATGCCGAGGACGCGGCCGCGAGCGGACATGTCGGTGTAGCCGAGGAAGTCGATGGGCTGCACGAGCGTCTTCTTGAAGTCGTCGTACACGCTCAGGTCAACGTTGTGGCGCTTCTTCAGTGCATCGGCACGGGCACGGGACTTCTGCTCGCTCATCAGCTCGCGGAACTTGGCCTCGTCGACCTTGACGCCCTGGTCGGCCGCCATCTCCAGCGTCAGCTCGATCGGGAAGCCGTAGGTGTCGTGCAGCGTGAACGCATCGTCGCCGGAGACGACCGGGTCGGAGGTCTTCTTCGCCTTGTTGACGGCGACGTCGAGGATTTCGATGCCGTTGTCGAGCGTGCGGCGGAACGCGTCCTCCTCGCCGTAGGCGGATTCGGAGACGTCATGGAACGTCTTTTCGAGCTCCGGGTAGCTGGCGACCATCGCGTCCTTGGAGACGGGAAGCAGGTGCGGGATCACCGGCTCGGTGACGCCCAGCACGCGCATGGCCTGGATGGTGCGGCGCAGCAGTCGGCGCAGCACGTAGCCGCGGCCGACGTTGGACGGGCGCACGCCGTCGGACATGATCATCAGCGCGGAACGCACGTGGTCGGCCACGACGCGGAACTTGACGTCCGCGGCCGCATCCTCGCCGTACTTGCGGCCGGAAAGCTGCTCAGCCGCCTCGATGACCGGGTAGACCTCGTCGGTCTCGTAGATGTTCTGCTTGCCCTGCATCAGGTAGGCCAGACGCTCCAGACCGGCGCCGGTATCGATGTTCTTCTGGTTGAGCTCGCCGACGATGTGCAGGTCGGTCTTGGACTTGACGTTGTCGACCTCGTAGTTCTCGAACACGAGATCCCAGATCTCGATGAAACGGGTCTCGTCGGCCGCGGGGCCGCCGTCCTTGCCGTATTCGGGTCCGCGGTCCACGTAGATCTCGGAGCAGGGGCCGCCGGGGCCGGGGCCGCCGGTGGTCCAGAAGTTGTCTTCCATGCCGAAGATCTGCATGTGCTCGGGGTCGAAGCCCTCGTTCTTCCAGATCGAGCGGGCTTCCTCATCATCGGTGTACGTGGTGACCCACAGCTTCTCGGGGTCGAAGCCGTAACCACCTTCGGACTGCGGCGTGGTCAGCAGCTCCCAGGCGTAGTGGATCGCCTCCTCCTTGAAGTAGTCGCCGAAGGAGAAGTTGCCGAGCATCTGGAAGAAGGTGCCGTGACGGGTGGTCTTGCCGACCTCGTCGATGTCGAGCGTGCGCACGCACTTCTGGTTGGAGGCCATGCGCTTGTGGGGAGGGGTCTGCTCGCCGAGCAGGTACGGGATGAACGGCACCATGCCGGCGATGGTGAACAGCGTGGTCGGGTTCGGCGAGATCAGTGACGCCGAAGGCATGACCAGATGGTCGTGCTTGGAGAAGTAATCCAGATAGCGCTTCGCGATTTCTGAAGTGCGCATGAGTTGGTGAGCTCCCTTGTGGGTTGGGGCCGTGCTGGCCCGCATGCAAAATGATAGATAAAAATTTAAACAGCTGTTATGCGTGTGAAAGTGGGGGGCATGCCCCGGATTCGCTACCGCGCGGCGCGGTCGATGTAATGTTGGTTGAGCTCAGCCTCGCGGGCTCGGCGGGTGGCGTTGAACTCGTTGACCAGGCCTTCCAGCGTCCTCATGCCCACATGGTCCTGATCCGGGCCGAACACGAACGCTCGTGCGGCGTCAGGGGTGTTGGCCTTGACGTAGGCCTGGGCTTTGATGACAGCTAGGGCGCCGACGGTCACGCCGACACCGATCCAGAACAATCGCTTGAACATCACTGGGCCTTGCCTTCCTGCCGTCCGGAGCCTTCGACGGAGTCACGGCCGGTGCTCTTCTTGGCGACGAACGACTGCGCGGTGGATTTCAGCGCATAGAAGAACGACGCGATCTTGATGACGGGCTTGCCGAGGAACGAACCGTAAAGATCGGTCAGGGCGCCTACGTTGTTGGCAGTGGACGACGCGGCCGCGGAGATCCTGTTGACATCCTCAAGCGATTTGTTGACCTGCTTGACGGTGGTGACGCCCTCATCGAGGGCCGGGATGGCGTGCTCCCCCGACTCGCGCACGGTGTCCGCGATCTGGTCGAACAGCTTGCCGAGGCGAATCAACGGATAGATCATGAAGCCCGCAAGCACGGCGAACGCTATTGCCGCGATAAGGCCGGCGATCTGGCCAACACCCATGTGTACCTCTTTTCCGTCCCACAGGCATACGCCCGTGCACATAATACCCGCAACACACTAGCCGTCACCCGAGACCGACACTGCCGGCGGCATGCGGGTCGGCCGGCCCGGTCGCGCGTCTCACTGATTGTATGACACGACGGTGAGAGCCACTTCGAACGGCTTGGTCGTATCGAAATCAAGGCACGTAACCGACCCGTTAGCCGGCCTCTCGCTCAGGTCATACCCTTCCGGCGCGAAGCGGTGCATGAGGCTGAGCAGCGTATTGCCATGGGATATCTGCAGCACGTCGTCGCCGTCCTTGAGATCCGGGTTGGACGCGATCAGGGAAAACGCCCCGTGCACGCGGGCCCAGTATTCGGCGTCGGATTCCGCGTCGTGGAACGGGTCGGCCTCCTTGAGGAAGTCGCGGGTCGCGGCGAGGCCGTACTTGGCGACGATGTCGTTGTAGTCCTTCGCGCCGTGGGGCCCTCCCGCGGCCGTCCAAGCGAGCGACATGTCCTGACCTTCGAAATAGCCGTAGCACTGCTCGCGGAAATGCATGTCCGACACGAGCACCGGCCGGGCGTTGCCGACCTCCTCGTTCACGTCGAGGATGCGCTTCGCGGTGATCTGCGCACGCGACGTATCGGAGCAGTACGCGGCAGCGAACCGCACGTACTTGAGTTTTTCCGCCGCCTTGTCGGCGTCCGCCAACCCCGCTTCGGTCAGCGGCGCATTGCACCATCCCTGAAGTCGGTTGTACCTGTTGAACGTAGTCTGTCCGTGGCGGACAAGATGCAGATGGAGAATCATACCGACGATTATTCCACGCTTCCCACATGCCACAAAACCCGCCGTGCCCATCGCCACAGACCCCTCCAGTCTGCTAACGCCCCCGCTGACGGAGGGCTGGCATGCGCGGCATGACTGGGGGTGGTTCTCAGCTCAATGGAACAGCCCGCACTCAGTCCCTATCCATCTGACCATCTGATTCGCTCCCATCCCGTGTGCCACACCAGGCGAAAAACACCCCAAAATCGCATGGTGTGGTACAGCAGAGAGCCACACCATGCGATGTGAGCCTTCACATCACGTGGTGTGGCAAAGCACAGGTCGCGGAAACCGCCATTTTCCAATGACCGGTGAATGGGCCCGGAATCGCCCTTGGCCACACCAGCCCCAAAACCCTCAGAAATCGCATGGTGTGGTACAGGCGATAGCCGGATGACGGTCGACGGGGAATCATCCCCACGCCTTCCCCGCGAAAGTCCCATCGCGCGGCCTCCAAATGGGACTTCCGCAGGATGAACACATATGAACACAAGTAAACACAAGCGCAAGAACACCGATGAACGCGAACGCGGGTTCAGGTCACAACTATAGCCATGAAACCCGCGGTGAAGTAGACTAGGCCACATGAGAGAGCAAGAGCAGAAGGGGCTGCCTGACAGTCAGCGGCAAATCCGTTTCGACGGCATCGACGGCCTGCGTGCCGTGGCGATACTCGGCGTGGTCGCATTCCACACCCGCCCATCGCTGCTTGAGGGTGGTTTCATCGGTGTCACCATGTTCTTCGTGATCACCGGCTTCCTAGCGACTCGTTCGGTGATTCGCGCAGTGGACGGCCATGGCACGTTCCAGTATGGAAGGTATCTGGGGCGCCGGATCAAGAGGCTGTGGCCGGCAACACTGGCCACAATCGCCCTGACTGCTCCGTTCGCATGGCTGTTCGCCCCGAGCCTTCTCGACAAGGTGCGCACCGACGCGCTTCCAGGCGCGCTGTTCGCCAGCAACTGGGTGAACATCTTCCGCAAACTTCCCTATTTCGCGGCGGCCGGACTCCCCTCCCCTCTGACGCACCTGTGGTTCCTTGCGCTGGTCATGCAGTTCTATCTCGTATGGCCGCTGCTGATCATGGCGATCGGCCGTCTCGTTCGCGCCAAATGGGCTCGGGCCGTCGTGATGGTGATAATCGTGCTTGCGTCGAGCGCGGCGATGTGGCTGCTGTTCAATCCCGACGACACGTCGCGCGTGTATTACGGTACGGATACGAGGCTCGCGGAGCTGACGATGGGGGCGATGCTGGCGATGCTGATGCAGCGTGCCGACCGGACCGCTGACGATCGCAAACAGAGAGACGACGGTCGCGGCGCGTCCGCTATCATCCTGGACGTGTTCGGCTGGCTGTCGTTGCTGGCCCTATGCGCCGGTTTCTGGTTCATGAACGGCTATGACGACACGATGTATCACGGCGGGTACCTTGCCGCCGCCATATTGGGCGCCTTGGCCCTCGCCGGCGCCATCAGAGGAGTGAGCCTGCCGCGTGTGCTCGGCTGCGCTCCGCTGCGTTACCTAGGGTCGCGCTCGTATTCGCTGTATCTCATGCATTACCCGCTGCTGCAGTTCATGAATCCCGCCACCCGCACCGAAGCACTGCCGTGGTGGGGATGGCTGATTGAGGCGGCCGTGATATGGACGGCGACGGAGGCGTTCTACCAGCTGGTCGAGGTCACTCGCATGTACGAGCCGACGCCGCGCAGCAGGCATGCGAGGGCATCGGTGGAGCCGAGCGGACGGCTGAGGCCGGGGTCATGGGTGATGGCGGCTCTCGGCATCGTCACCGTGGCCGCGCTCACCTGGGCGCCGGTGAATTGGGAGCAGATCGCCCACGACCGCATGATCCGACTGCGGCCCGAACTCGCCGAGCCGGCGAAGCCTCTCGCCCTGCCCAAGCCGAAGAGCATCGAAAAGCCCTCGGACGACGGCACGGCGAGCAACAATGCCACGGCGAATCAGACGAATGACGACGGCTCCGAGCGGAACGGAGACAGCACAAAGCCGACGTCTCCATCTGTCGCGCCCATTGCGGAGAAGGTGCCCGACAACCTGGATGCTTCGAAATACCACTATGACCCCAATACAGGAAGCTGCAACGCCGACATCATGATGATCGGCGATTCCGTCACCTCCGGCACGAAGGATGCGATCCAGGCGGCGTTCCCGAACGGATACATCAATGGCAAGCCGAACCGTCAGATGCCTCAGGCCGTCAGCGTGTTCCAACAGGCGACCACTGCCGGGCACAGCGGCAGCGTCATCATTTACGGGCTCGGAACGAACGGCATCATCCGCAACGAACAGGTGGTCCAGCAGCTGATCGACCTTGCGGGCGGCAAGCCGGTGTATTTCGTGACGATCCGTATGCCCTATCCGAACCAGGAGAAGAACAACAACTCGATGATGCGTGCCGCAGCCAGCCACAACGGCAATGTGGGCATCATCGACTGGTACAAGTACAGCGAGGGCCACGGCGAATACCTGTACGACGACGGCATCCATCCCAACATGACCGGCGCTTATGCGTATGCGACAATGCTGCGGCAGGCGGTGTGCGGCCAGTGACGATGAACGCGGCCGATGGCCGGCCGAACCCGTGAGAACCGGACCGGAATACACGAACGCCCCGGGCGCAATGCCACGGGGCGTTCGTGTGTATGTATGTCCTTACGCTGTAAATTACAGGTGGTGGATCCAGATCAGCGAGCGTAGAACTCGACGACGTACTGGATGTTGACCTGAACCGGGATCTCCTCGACTTCAGGCTTGCGGGTCAGGGTGGCCTTCAGGGAAGCCAGGTTCACGTCGAGGTAGCCGGGGACGGGCGGCAGCACATCGCGGTGCACGCCTTCGGCGGCGATCTGGAACGGAACCATGGTCTGGCTCTTGGCCCTCACCTGGATGGTCTGGCCGGGCTTGACACGGTAGGACGGACGGTCCACGATGTTGCCGTCGACGAGGATGTGACGGTGCACCACGAACTGACGGGCCTGAGCGGTGGTACGGGCGATGCCGGCACGCAGCACGAGGTTGTCAAGACGGACTTCGAGATCGGTGAGCATCGCGTTACCGGTCTGGCCGGCGGTGCGGGTCGCCTTCTCGTAAGCGGAGCGAAGCTGCTTCTCGGAGACGCCGTACTGGGCGCGCAGACGCTGCTTCTCGCGCAGACGAACCGCGTAATCGGATTCGGTGCGACGACGGGTGCGGCCGTGCTCACCGGGAGCGTACGGGCGCTTTTCGAAGATGCGCTGAGCCTTGGGGGTCAGTGCGATGCCGAGGGCGCGGGAAAGGCGCACCTGACGGCGAGAACGCTGAACGTTGGTCATTCTTGTTCCTTTATTCTGTCGTTATCTGAACGGAACGCGAGGCTGTCCCCGCGCTGAGTCGGCCTCCCCAGTGCTTCGTCGTGACGTGCACGAACGGCGGAAAACCGCCGCCGACCCACTGATGGGCTAAGACTCCAGATAGCATCCGCCTTATGGCAGACACAATCGTTTATAATCGCATACCCTATGGACGACCCCGCGTGTCAGGCTCTGCCGGCCGGGGTGAGCCGCCCCGCGTCCATGGCATACACGCGGTCGGCGTATGGCAACGTGTCGCCGTCATGGGTCACGATAAGCACCGCCGCCGTCTCATCGGCGACGTTGCGCAGCAGACGCATGACCATCGTGGTGCTCGTCGCGTCGAGATCGCCGGTCGGCTCGTCGAGGATCAGCAGCTTCGGCCCGTTCATGAGCGCCCGGGCGATGGAGACGCGGCGCATCTCGCCACCCGACAGCTCCTTGGGATAGCTGTCGGACAGGTCAGCCACGCCGAGTCGATCCAGCAGCATCGTCGCCCGTCGCTCCAGGGCGTCGGGCTCGTGCTCCGCCGTGAGATCATCGTCGATGACGTCGGGCATGTCGGTATCGTCCTGCTCACGTGCGGAATCGGCCGCGCCGGCGGCATCGGCTTCGCCGGGCGCCGCAACATCATCCGGCACCACCGTCTTCTTCGCCGGGCCAAACAGCACGGCCGGAAGAATGACGTTGTCGAGCACGGTGAGGTTGCCGAGCAGCGTCTGCCCCTGCGTGACGAACCCGAGCGTCGCGTTGCGCAGCTGCGAGAGCTCCTTGTCCGACAGCTTGGAGACGTTTCGGCCGTCGATCTCGACGGTGCCGGACGTCGGCTTGAGCAGACCAGCGATCAGATTGAGCAGCGTGCTTTTGCCGTTGCCGGAACGTCCGATGATGGCGACCAGTTCGCCCTGGTCCATGGAGAAGCTCACGTGGTCGACGGCGGCGAAACGCGTGCCGCGCCGGGTGAATTCACGGGTCAGATCATTGATTTCAAGCATCGCCATGATGAATCACTCCCCCTCGCGCAACGTGAGATAGGTTTCGGGCGCGGACAGCTTGACCGCGGTGACGATTGACGCCAGCAGTCCGGTCGCGACGGCGAACACGAGGCTTATGGCGACGAGCGCGACGACCTTGAGCGCGTCGGTCTGCAGGTATGGCAGCTGCAGCTGCCTGCTGATCAGCGTGTTGAACGGGAACACCGCCAGGGACGCGCCCGCGATGCCGATGACGCCACCGACCAGTCCGATCAGCGCCGATTCCTTGACGATGAGCGCAACCAGCGTGCCGCGCGTGGCGCCCATGATGCGGTAGGCCGCGAATTCCTTCTTCCGCTCGTTCATCGCGGATGCGAACACTGCCAGCAGCACGATGAGGCCCATGATCCAGAACACTGCGACGAACAGCGTGACGTACCCGACCAGCGCGTCGAGGTTGGTCTTGGTAGTGGCTGTCACGCCGCCCGGATACACGAATCCAAGCCCTTCGAGACCGGATTCCTTGGTGATGTTGAGCGAGACCTGCTTGGCGTCATACCCGTCCTTGACCTTGATGAGGATCGCGGAGACTGCCTTGTCGGCGTATTCGGCGGGGATGGCCGTGTGTCCCACCGACGACGAGTACGAGACGATCGAGGGGATGGTGGACATATTGACGAACACCGAATTGTCCAGGCTGGTGCCGGTCGAGCCGAGCTGGGCGGCGACCGGGAACTCATGCCCGTACAGCTTGATCGTGTTGTTGCCGGATACGCTGATGTTCGAGCCGGCTACGACTTCTCCGTCTTTCAGCGTCCCGTCGAACTGCGATGTGATCCAGGGGGTGATGACGAAGTCGGTCGCGGGGTTGAAGCCTATGATCTGCACCTTCTCGTCGCAGCATGCGGCCGCGAGCGATGATATGTACGTCTGGGCCGTGACTTGGGAGATGCCATCGGCCTTGGAGACCAGGTTCTCGATGTCGTTGGTGAAATAGAACGTGTTGGATCCGCCGTTGGTGAGCAGGGCCTCGGCTTTGGCGCCGGTATCCTGCGGCACCACCATGAGGTCGGCTCCCATGCGTTCCTGCATGCTGCGCAATCCGTTGCGCAGGTTCATGGACAGCAGCGAGCCGGCGAAGAACGCGAGCGTCAGCATCATGACGACGATGACGAGCGCAGCCGTGCGAAACGGCTTGCGCTTCAGGTTCTCCAGCGGCAGTCGTTTGAGGGTGATTCGTGTGATCATCGCTTGACGGGCTTGGAGTCAAGGTAGATGGCGACGACGGCGAACAGCAGTGCCAGAATGCCGATCACGATGAGCGTCGGCCTGGTGACCATATGGCAATGCATCATGGCGCCCTTGCACACGCCGATCAGCACCGTCGGCACGGCCAGCGACAGCAGTGCGTTCAAAGCGACGGCGATATTGAGACCTGTACGTATCTTCGGGCTGCAGAACAAAGCGATGATACCAAGCAGGGCGATGACCACGCCGATGCCAAGCTCCGCTTGCGCGGTGTAATGGCACGCCATGGGCATATTATCCTTGACCTCGCACACATGGGCGAATGCCTGCGGGGCGACGGCGATAAGCACGCCGAACACGATGGCCGGCAGCGATGCGAATAGTCTACGGAACATTGTTGTCTCCTCTCGGTTGAAGATGGACATCGATGATTATGTCAACCGTTTCCGAGAAACACAAGCCTTGACTTTCCAACGCTTTTCATATATGCGCCGGCCATCCGCCGGTAAGATCCCACCATCATCCTCCCGCTGGCGGGAGGATGGTGCGAAGCCGCCGGTGGGTGGTTACCTCAGAGCTTCTCCAGCGGCGCCACGCGCAGCATCAACCGCTTGACGCCCGACGAGCCGAAATCGACCGTGATTACGGAGTTGCGGCCCTTGTCCTGCGTGTCGACGACGGTGCCCAGCCCGTACTGGTCATGCGTGACCTTGTCACCGGCATGGAAGTCGGCGATGTTGAGGTTGTTGTCCTTGCTGAGCGACGAGGCCGGTTTGGCCGACGAGAAGGATGACTTGGGAGCGGTGCGGCGCGTCGTGACCTTGCCGCCACGCGACAATCCCGTGGATGAGCCGAACCGGCTGCCCGACCCGTACTGCTGTCCGGAGCCCTGACGGCCGGAGCCGCCGTGGCGCGAAGATGAGCCGAATCCCCTGGCCCCGCCATATGACGAGCCCGATCCGCCGCGCGAACCGGAGCCGAACGACGAGGAACCACCGTACGAGGAACGTCCACGAGAGCCGTATGACGAGGAACCACCGTACGAGGACGACCCGCCGTATGTGGTGCCGCCGAAGTCGTCATCGTCCCATCCGCCGAACTCGTCGTCGAAGCCGCGGCGTGACCAGCCGGAGCGCATGCCCTCCATGCCGGTTTCGCGCCGTTTCCAGTCGATGAGTCGGTCGGGGATCTCATCGAGGAACTGGCTGGGCATCATCTCGTTGGCCTGCCCCCACTGCGCGCGCACGGCGGCACGGGTGACGTACAAACGACGCTTGGCACGCGTGATGCCGACATATGCCAGACGACGTTCCTCGGAAAGCTCGTCGGCGTCCTCCATCGCCCGCGAGTGCGGGAACGTGCCCTGCTCCATGCCGGTGAGGAACACGACGGGGTATTCCAGGCCCTTGGCGGTGTGCAGAGTCATCAGTGTGACCTTGCCGGAGTCCTCGCCCTCGGAGGGCAGCTGGTCGGAGTCCGCCACCAGCGCCGTGGTCTCCAGGAATCCAGCGAGTGTGGCGTCCGGCGTGTTCTGCTCGAATTCGGCGGCGACGGACTGCAACTGGGACAGGTTCTCCACACGGGAGGCATCCTGTGGATCCTCGGACCGCTGCAGTTCTTCGAGCAGACCGGACTGCGAGAGCACCTCCCCCACCACTTCGGACGGCTTGCCGTCATGTTCGGCCGCGAACGCGCTCAGGGAGCGCATCAGGTCCCTGAATGCGGCGAGCTGCTTGCCGGTGCGGGTGGGCACGCCGTCGATCTGGTCGAGATGGTCGATGCCGTCCCAGAACGTGGTCGCATGAGCATCGGCATATGAGACGATGATCGATTCGGCGCGAGGTCCGAGACCGCGCTTGGGCACGTTGAGAATGCGCCGCATGTTGACGTTGTCGGCCGGATTGACGATGGCCTGCAGATACGCGATGGCGTCCTTGACCTCCCGCCGCTCGTAGAACCGCGTGCCGCCGACCAGCTGATACGGCAGTCCGGCATGCACGAGCGCGCCTTCAAGCGCACGCGACTGCGCGTTGGCACGGTACATGATGGCCATGTCCGAATACGGCGTGCCCTCCTCGGCGTGGACGCGAGCGATCTCCCCCGCTATCCACGCGGCCTCCTGCTCGGCGTTGTCCGCGGCATAGCCGACGATCGGGTCCCCGCCGCCCAATGCGGTCCACAGCTTCTTGGGCTTGCGACCCTGGTTGTTGGCGATGACCGCGTTGGCCGCGTCGAGGATGGTCTGCGTGGAGCGGTAGTTCTGTTCGAGCATGATGGTCTTCGCGCTGGGGAAATCCTGCTCGAAATCCTGGATGTTGCGGATGTCCGCGCCGCGGAACGCATAGATCGACTGGTCGGAGTCGCCGACGACGGTGATCCATGCCGGGCCGGCCCGCCCCGCCGAGGGGGCGTCCGGCACGACCTGCCCGGCCGCGTCCACGCCCGCCAGCTCGCGGATCAGCTCGTATTGGGCATGGTTCGTGTCCTGGTATTCGTCGACGAGGATATAACGGAACTTATGACGGTAATAGTCGGCCACCTGCGGTTGGGTGCGCAGCAGTTCGACCGTCCGGCCGATCAGATCGTCGAAGTCGACGGCGTTCGCCATGTCCAGACGATGCTGGTATTCGGCGTAGATGACGGAATACAGCACCTCGATGTCGCCGAAATTGCCGATCTGATAGCCGCGCTGGCCGGGCCGGTAGTCGGGCGCGTAGCGCTTGAGCTGCTCCTGCCAGCCGATCAGTGAGTTCTTGTAGTCGGAGATGCGCGAGAGGATCGCGCGCGGCGTGTAGCGCTTGAGGTCGATGTTGAGATCGGCGCCGATCAGCTTGACGAGGCGCTCGCAGTCGGCGGTGTCATAGATGGAGAAGCCCGACGCCAGCCCTATCGACTGGCCGTCACGCCTGAGGATGCGCACGCATGCGGAATGGAACGTCGACACCCACATGCGCTGGGCGACCGGTCCGATCAGACCTTCGAGGCGTTCGCGCATTTCAGCGGCCGCCTTGTTGGTGAAGGTGATGGCGAGGATCTGGCTCGGCCATGCTCCGAATTGCGTGAGGATCCACGCGATGCGCCGGGTGAGCACGCGTGTCTTGCCGGATCCTGCGCCGGCGCCGATCAGCAGTGCGGGCCCCCGGTACTGAACCGCCTCGGCTTGCTGCGGGTTGAGGTCGCCGACGAGTTCCTCGGCGCTTCTTGCGATGAGATCCGGATCCTGCTGCACGCTGCTCCCCCTGACGGTTGACGATGATTCGGCTTTCCTGTTTACCACATGGTTCGGTCAGTGTCACTCGATATGGGCGGCCTCCCATTCCACCAACGCGTTCCTCAGACCGGAGGCATACAGGTCTTCGCCTTGTCCGGCCTGCGGGTGGATGCCGTCCGGTCCGAGCCAATCGGTGTGTGCCGCGATAGCACTGTTCCAGTCGACCAGAATCGAATCGGTGGGATGCTTGCGCACGTAGTCGGAGGCCGCCTGATTGGCCACGGGAATCCACTCGCGGTCGCCATATGCATTGATGATGACCAGCACATGCCCATCACCCGCCGCGGCCGCAATCCGCTCGTATTCGCCGACCGTAGTCGCGCTGTTCGTGTTCAGCGAGATCACCACGTACTTGCGCAGACGGCCTTCCGCCTTCATCTGCGCGACGATACCGGGCGCGGTCAGAATGGACCGCGACACCTGGGCGTCCACGGCGATGCCGGGCAGTGACTTCTGCAATGCCGCCGACGCGCCCACGGTGACGGAGTCGCCGATCACGGAGACGTCCTCGCCGTTCAGGGTCTTCTCGATAGCTGCCTTGGCCTCCTCGCGGCGCTTGCGCTCCTCCTCGGCGCGTTTCTTCGCCTCAGCCGCGGCCTTGGCGTCCATCTTGCGCTGACGTTCCTTCTTGGCGAGCGCGCTCTGGTTCTTCTCCAGCATGATCTGTGTCTGCGTCTTCGCCGGGGCCTGGGCCACACCCATGAAGAACCCGATGACGATCAGTACCACAACCGACACGGTGACGACCATGCGCATCGTCTCCGCGATACGGGAGCTGCGGGATGCGACGACCGGCGCGTCTTGCGGCGAGGGCAGGGGCGCAGCCTGAGAGTACGGCTGAGTGAACTCGACGTTGTTGAGGTGCGTCCCATACACGCCACGTGCCCGGGCGCTGCCGACCCGTCGCGGAGCCGAACGTTGCGCCACCGTGCGGCGGGGAGCCGACTTGTCGCGCTTGGACTTGATCCATTCCGCGACCGGATTCTCCACCATCCACCATGACACCGCGGTCATCACGAGGCTCAGCAGCAACGTGAGCGCCTGGACCACCCACAATCCGCTGCCACGGTAACCGGGAAGCATGAGCTGCAGCAGCAGGTACAACGGCCAATGCCACAGGTACATGCCATACGAGTATTTGCCCAGCAGCGCGAGCGGACGCCAGCCGAACAGGCCGATCATCCATGAATCCTTGGAAATGCTGCCGCCGATCAGCACTACGGTGAGCACAGAGGCCAGAATCAGACCGCCGCGGAACGCTGACGCATCCTGCCCGACGCGCGGCATCATCATGATCAACACGACCAGTGCGCCAGTGGCCAGCCAGGGCATAACCATGGTGAACAGGCGGCGCGGCTCGGCGTCAGACTCCTCGCTGTGCCGCACGACGAACGCCAGCGCGACACCCAACAGCATGCCAAAACAGTGCGTGTCCGTGCCGAAATACACGCGTGTGGGGTCGGCGGACGGGTTGTACAGCACCCACATGCCACACGCGGACAGCGCGGCGAGCAGCACCGGCACCAACGCCTGCACGAACGTGGAGCCGATTCTGTGCAGCATGGCCGTCAAAAGCGGCAGCACCAGCGTCGCTTGGGCCAGCAGCGCCACGAACCATAAGTGCCGCAGCAATTGCGGCGACGTCGCCGCGAAATAGCTGTCTCCGGAGAAGATCTCCCCCCAATTCGACGTGAATGTCAACGCGGAGACGCTTTTGCCCGGCACACCCACCAGAATGTCATGGTTGACGAACAGGCCGAGCGATACCGAGCCGGCGATCATGAACGCCATCGCCGGCCACAGTCGAGACAACCTGCGCAGATAGAAATTGCCAAGACACAGTCTGCCGGTACGGTCGATCTCACGAAGGACGCTCAGGGCGAGCAGGAAGCCGGATACGGTGAAGAACACGTCCACGCCAATGAAACCGCCGGGCAGCGAGCGTTGCGACAGGTGATACCAGATGATGCCGATCAGGGCGAATCCCTTGATACCGTCCAGGCTCTCATAGCGGTCATTGCGCATGCTGATACTCCTTACATGACTTCCCGTTCCGTCGAGGTTATGCTAGAGCATCCTCCCCCCAAGAAAACATTTTGGAATCACAAAGTGTTCGTCAAGGACTCGTGGCGGATTCATACAGGTCGCCGCGGTCATCTGCATGGCGTATGCTGTCCCTCTGTCCTATTCATTGACGGTACAGGCAAAGGGGACTTATGAAGGAGCTGGAAGAGCGCATTCGGCGTGATGGAACGGTCAAGACCGGTGACGTGCTCAAGGTGGACGCGTTCTTGAACCATCAGTGCGACGTGCGTCTGTTCGACCATATGGGGCAAGAGTGGGCCCGGCATTTCGCCGGCAAGACCATCACCAAGATCCTGACCATCGAGGCGTCGGGCATTGGCATCGCCTGTTGCGCCGCGCGCCACTTCGGCGATGTTCCGGTGGTGTTCGCCAAGAAGGCCCAGTCCATCAACCTCGACGGCGACCAGTACACCACCACGGTGTACTCGTTCACCAAGCGCAAGGAGTTTCCCGTCATCGTGTCCAAGAAATATTTGGACGCCGACGACCACGTGCTGCTCATCGATGATTTCCTGGCGAACGGCAAGGCGTTGCACGGGCTCATCGAGCTGTGCCATGCGGCGGGGGCGAGTGTCGAGGGAATCGGCATCGCGGTCGAGAAGGGGTTCCAGGGCGGCGGTGACGAACTGCGCGCGCAGGGCTATGACGTGGATTCTCTGGCCATCGTCGAGTCCATGAATCCCGAGACCGGCGAGATCACATTCAGGGACTGAGTCCGGAACAGCAGAGAGCAACGGTAGATCAGAGGAGAGAAAAGGAAACCATGTCGCAGAAGAGAACGAAGAATTCCGTATCGTTCGAGGCGCTGTCCTCGCTGGACGCGCCCGTGTCGTTCTGGAAGGGCATTCCGTTCGGCCTGCAGCATGTGATGGCGATGTTCGTCGCCAATCTAGCCCCGATATTCATCGTCGCCAACGCGGCGAAGATGGCGCCAGCGCAATCGGCGGCCGTGATTCAGTCGGGTCTGCTGGTGGCGGGTCTCGGCACCTGCCTGCAGTTGTATGGCGCGTGGCTGATCGGCTCGCGGCTGCCGATGGTGACGGGCATCTCGTTCACCTATGTGGCCGCCGCGGCCGCGATCTGCGCCGACAAGGGTTACGGAGCCGTGGTCGGCGCGGTGATCGTCGGCGGTCTGCTTGAGCTGGTGCTGGGCCTGACCGCCCGGTACTGGCGCCGTTTCGTGCCTCCGATCGTCTCCGCCATCGTGGTGACGTCCATCGGCTTCTCGCTGCTGACCGTGGGCGCCACGAGTTTCGGCGGCGGTGACGTGTCCGCCGCGGACTTCGGAGCCTGGCAGAACCTGACGCTGGGTCTCATTTCGCTGGTCGCCTGTCTGGCGTTCCAATTGCTGATGAAGGGCACCGCCAAACAGCTGTCCGTGCTGTTCGGCCTGGTGGTCGGCTATGTGGTGGCGATTTGCATGGGCAAGGTCGATTTTTCCGGGTTCCAGGAGCTTTCCGTCGTTTCGCTGCCGCAGTTCATGCCGTTCAAGCCCGAGTTCGATTGGGGCGCGATCATCTCCATCGGACTGCTGTACGTGGTCTCGTCCGTCGAGGTTCTGGGAGACACCGCCGCGCTGACCAAGGTGGGTCTGAACCGTACGCCGACCGAGCGCGAGACGGCCGGAGCGATCGCCGGCGACGGCCTGATCTCCTCGGTCTCCGGACTGTTCGGATGCCTGCCGCTGACCAGTTTCGCCCAGAACATCGGACTGGTGGCGATGACGAAGGTCGTCAACCGCAAGGTGATCCTGTCCGGCGGACTGATCCTGATTCTGGCGAGCTTCGTGCCTGCCGTGGCGGAGGTGTTCAACTCGCTGCCGCAAGCGGTGCTCGGCGGCTGCACGATCATGATGTTCGGCAACATCATTCTTTCCGGATTCCAGATGATCGCCGAAGCCGGCTTCACCCAGCGCAACATCACCATCGCCGCGTTGAGCCTGACCATCGGCATCGGCTTCACGCAGGTGAGCGACATCTTCGCGCAGTTCCCGGCCCTGTTCCGCCAGATCTTTGCCTCGAACTGCATCGCCGTGGCTTTCGTGGTGGCCGTGATCCTCAACGCCGTGCTGCCCGGCGAAGAACGATTCCTCTCCGCCCCCGCCAAGAACGAGGACTAGGAAATCTAAGCTGCAGAGCGTCTGCCATCTCCAGTCGCGAAGCGACTGGAGATGGTCATTGGCAATCAAATCACAACCTCGCCGAAACATTCCGCGTCATGCACCCTGCCGGCTGATTCCGCCCTTGTGACCGGTCGCCTTGAACGGTTTGGCGGAGCTTCCCCTCACCGAGCGAAAACCGGCCCGATCTTTCGGCGGGTTTGCCTCCGGGTCGTTATGACGGTGCCTGCCGGCCCGCCCGACCTCATCCTGCGGCGTGCGGATCCCTTTGGCCTGCAATGCGCGCAGCCACTTGTCTTTGTTGTTCGTCATCTCTCGTTCTTCACCATCGTGCGTCCTTCGCCATCGCGTCACTCAACCGTGACGGATTTGGCGAGATTGCGCGGCTTGTCCACATCATACCCCTTGATCTCGGCCATATCCATGGCGAACAGCCGCAAATCGTTCTACAGGGAAAGAATCAATATCAAGATACTGGTTCTCTCTCGAAAGCTTCATAAGGAATATTTCGCATGTATTTCTTGGAGCTTCCGTGATCAAGACACTGTCGACGGCCGCTCTCAAATCAGGCAGTAGACTGGGCGTGCATGGAAAAGCTTGCAACTGGCTGCTTAACATTGTTTCATCTCCCTCAAATCCTGGGACCTGGGGAGAATGCTCTTCCAGAGCAAATAGGCTAGGGTGTGTTTACATTAGTTTCGACAACCAGCCGGCATCCAACTGTATCATCCAATTCACCGAGCTTGAAATGAGTATTGGGACGTTGAAGTTTCCTCACGATGGAAACCATACGTTTCAGTCGATAGGTCGCGACTGACGGAGGCATATGACTTGAACATTCCAACACCCGGGAAAAACATTGTTCTGTCGGTCCAACATGTTGCGCACGCCATTGCCGAGCTACCATTATGGCATGCTCACGCGCGCTTCGATCAGCTTGATGCAAGCCGACGCGAAGAATTCTTCCTGCCGCATTGGCATGGTTTCGGCTAATCACAGGCATGTTGTTGTCTGAAGTCATGCTTCACAATATATCGTCTGGAAAGGAGGATTGACATGGCCGGTGTTATTGAGTATGCTCAGCATCGGGGAAAATTCATCATTCGAGACGGCGACCTTCCGACAAAAGAGAATGCGTTGGATGACGCAGGGCGGAGCATCATCAATGATGTATGTACGGCTCTGGGAGGGCAAACCGGGAACCAGCTTAGTGCGCGTACCCACAGTGAATCACCGTGGCTCAACGCTCGAAATGGTATGCCCAATACTGCCCCGTGCAATGCAATCATCAGCAAAGACTCCATATCGGCCTATTGCCGATTGAATCCCATCATTACAGCTTAGCGATGGAATGATCAGCCGACTTCGGCAGCGACGGTAGAAAGATAACGATTCGCCGGGTGCCGTATCATCGTAGGCATCGACGCAATCGCAGATTCGTGATGACCGGAGGAACGCTTATGGAAAACAGGGGCAGCCGTCCGTTCGGCTACTGGGATTCGAGTTACCGGGCCAAACTGCGCAGGACATGGATCGCGTTGCCCTTCTGCATCGTCGCGGCCGTCGCCATGCCGATATTCACCGCTGTCAAATACGGTGACGTGGTATCGGGACTCGCATTTTCCGTTGTGCTCGCCGTCGTCTGGGCATGTCAGCTGATGTACGCCAAGAGCAAGGCGAAGGCGGAGGCGGAAACCAGAACCGCCGTGCCCCGATACGATGACAATGAGCTGCCCCGGTGAGTCCCGATCCGGCTGTCGGGCGCGCCGTTTATAGGGGCTTATGCGGTTGGCATCGGTCGCTTATGATGGGAAACGTCAGTCGAATCGAACGATGATGGGAGCATGACATGGCCAAGGCGCTGATTGTGGTGGATGTGCAGCCGACATTCTGCGAAGGCGGCGAGCTGGGGGTCGAAGGCGGCAACGCGGTCGCCGGGAGGATCGCCGACTATGTAAACGCGCATCGCGGCGAGTATGCGTATATCGCCACCACGCAGGATTGGCATATCGAGCCGGGCGCACACTGGTCGGGCAATCCGGATTTCGTGGATACGTGGCCCAAGCATGGCGCGGCGGGCACGCCGAACGCCGAGCTTCATCCGGCCATCGCGGCTCTGGGCATCGCTCATCATTTCAAGAAGGGCCAGTATTCGGCGGCATACTCCGGTTTTGAAGGCATCGAAGACAATACCGATCGTATCCAGACGCGCGAGGAGGTCACGGCCGAACAGTCCGCCGGCAAGACGCTGGCCAATGCGCTGAAGACCGCAGGCGTCACGCAGGTGGATGTGGTGGGCATCGCCGAATCGCATTGCGTCAAGGACACCGCGCTTGACGCGAAACGTCTCGGCTTCGATGTCACCGTGTTCGAGGATCTGACCGTTCCGGTCAGCGAGGAGTTGGGTGTCGCGGCCCGCAAACAGATGGCCGATGCCGGCATCATATTGGCGCAGGCTCGCTGAGCTTTCGTCGTGTGGCCTCCCGGTATGAAAGGGAGGTCACACGACGGGGCGCATGTCAAAGGCAAGTCGGTGTAGTGGTATCACCGGATCAATCGTGCGGTCGTGTTTCCTTGAGCGCGGATTTGACGGCCCATTTGGTCAGCGCGTATTGCGCGTAGATGCTCGCCACGACGATGACGGCCGAGACGGTCACACCGATGATGTTGACCGCGGTGTCGCCCTTGCCGAGTCGTTTCAGTGGGCAATGCGCGGCCTTGCCGCAGCCCTCGGATTGGTACACCAGCTCGTCGGCGTCGCCGTTGTCGCCGGCGCCGTCCGGTATGTGTTCGTTGTAATCACTCATGATGTTCCCGATTCATTTGGCCGTTGTGGCCTTATGGTCACGTACGCAATGTATCAAAGCCAAGCTGGAAGAACGCTACTCATTGGCGCTGTCGAAGCAACTTCGCGATGCGGTTCAACAGACGGCCATATGCTCTCCGAGGGGAAGAGCGTGACGATCAGCGCCACGGAACAAGAACTCACGACGGAACAAGCCGCGCGCACACTGGGAGTATCGCGACAGACGTTAGTCAGAATGTTAGATAAAGGACTCATTCCTTTTTCCCGCCCATCACGTCATCGCAGAATCCGCCTGACAGACTTGCTGGAATACGAACGGGCTTCCCGCAGCCGCCGTGATTCCTCCATCAGGCAAATGATAGCGGTCGGGGATAATTCCGCCCTCTACGACCTTCCCGAGCCCAGTCCCAAAGAAGCCGCGCAAGCCATAGCGGAAGTGAGGAGATCGCAAATCAATGCCACCATAGCGTTTCTTGATGCCAACATCATTTATTCAATCACGTTAACCGACACCTTGCTTACGATGTCGGAGCATAATCTGCTTTTTCCATTATGGTCGCCTGAGGTGCTTCTAGAAGCAGCGAGAGCAGCGGAAAGGACACTACCAGCCTCAGTCCAGGCATCTTTCCAGTAGAGACTATCAATCATGGGACTTGCATTTCCCGAATCGCTGATAGAACCCGAGAAATCACAATCAATCCATCCGCTATTGCCCGATCCAAACGATTTACATGTTCTGGCCGCCGCAATACAAGGCGGTGCCGACGTACTGGTCACACGTAACACCAAAGATTTCCCATTATCCGGACCGAATCTTTTCATATTCGTGCCGTCACACCTGATAATCTCATGTGCCAAATTTATAGTCATAATCCGGAAACCACGATGCTTGCCATAAGAAAAGCTCTGTTAGACCAAGATTGACTTTTTCCTCAAAAAAAAGAAGTTACGGATATGGTTCAGCCCTCGCAGTCTACTGATTACGAGGGCTGAACCTATTGTCTGCTGATGTCAATGGTTACTTTTCTTGATGTTGCATGTCGTGCATAGCATCTGTAGGTTATCGAGTGTGGTCTTGCCACCCTCGGACCACGGAATAATGTGGTCGCCTTGCATTTTCTCGATGGGGAACTCTTTCCCGCAAATGGCGCACTTTCTATCCTGCTCAGCGTGTTTGACAGCTTTCTCTTTGTCCGTGAACTGGCGGATGCTCAGCAATCGTTCGTTACCCGTCAGCAAGTACTCGAACACGCCGGACTTCTTCGTGACCTCATCATCACCGAGCAGATGGGTGACTTCCTTGTCGAGTTTCTCCCCGTCAAGGTCGGTTCTCTCGCCGTGCTTGTTGTACAGCAAGCCCCACTGCACGCCCTTCATTTCCTTGTGCCATGTCGGGAACGTGGCATCAACCCAGTCGATGACGGAACGGAAGTAGCTCCAGAGTTGCTGGGCGTTCGCATCGTTCTGATGCTTTGCCATGTAATCGTCAATGGCGTTCTGACCGTTGAATCCATCACGGTCCGCTATCCACAGCCAGCGCTGGGAGCCGTCCCTGCCGTGTCCTTTCCTCCTGATGCGGACCGAACCGCAACGGACGCACGCCTCGGGGTTCTCCGGCTCACCGACGGCATTCACGAACGAACCCTCGTACAGCACGTCACGCAGGGCATTGACGGCAAGCTCACGCTCCTCGGGCCTCAATGCCCGAATTTCGTCACGAACCCTGAACTTCCCCATAACCCCATTGTAACTACAACGTCGTCACAAGGCAAGTAAAAAGGTCAATCTTGGTCTAACAGAGCCAAATGTTTGTCAACCTTGATAGGTCCGGCATATTCCGCTATTGTGTGACACAGCGTAGGGAAGCCCCGGTGCGCTGGGGCGTCTCGGAGTGGCGGTCAGAGTTTCTGGCCGCCACTTTTTTGTGCGGAAGTACGAAGATCAATTACCGCGATGCTCGTCATCGCGGTAATTGATCCAGAGTCTCGTATCCGATTCCCCGGATGTTCATCGCTGCTACGCGGTCATCATTCGACCGGCAACCACAGTTCGCGCACACATACAGATGAGCGTTCTTGTGCCGGTTCGTCTTCCTGACCATGCCGCAGCGGGGACAGGTCTGGGACGTGTACGCCGGGTCTATCAGCATGACCGTGTGGCCCGCGCGACGGGCCTTGTATTCGATCATCCGCCGCAGCTGGAAGAACGCCCGGCTGACCTGCACGTAACGTCGTCCCCTGTTGGCTTTGACGGTGGTTTCCCGTATGCATTTGAGCAGCAGCCACTTGTTTCGACGACTCAACAGGCGTGCTGTGCCGAACCTGCCATGCCGGTATTCTTCAGGCATGATCGCTTCCATATGCTGCTCACCGTCCTGCTGCGACGGCGAGCGATAGCGTCGTCGCAGCTACGGGCAAAGGACGATGCCAATGGGTTTCCTCTTGTTCAGGCAGTCGCAAGTGGTCTGATGTCGCCCAAGCTGCTGGGGTCGAATGTCAGCAGGTCGTAATCGGACTGGAGGTTGGCCCAGAAGTCGGGCGTGGTGTCCAGCGCCTTGCCGAGCCGGTAGGCCATGGACGTGGTGATACGGCGTTTGCCGTTGACGATTTCGCCGATGGCGGTTTCGCTTACGTTGATGGCTTTGGCTAGCCGGTACCGGCTGATGTTGAGCGGTTCGAGAAATTCCTCGCTCAGAATCTCGCCGGGCGTGCTGTAGTAGTCAGTCGTGGTAGTCGTCGAAGTAGACATCGGTTGCCTCTCTTTCTGTGGTGTCCCATTGGAATACGAGTCGCCATTGCTTGTTCACTCTGATGCTCCAGTGGCCGACGAGGCCTCCTTTGAGTGGTTCGAGTCTGTTGCCGGGTGGTATTTTGAGGTCTTTGAGGTCGTGTGCCGCCTTGAGCATCTGGAGTTTGCGCATGAGAGCCCGTTCGAGTCCGGCCGGATAGTCGTTGGGGTATCGACCTCCGTATAGGAAGTCGTTGAGTTCCTTGTCGCGTGTTCTCATGCCACTATACTAACACGATACGATAGTAACGTCAATCGGTAGTACAGTCCTCCCGTTCGCTCGTTTTTGGCGGTCGCCGCCTGTTCTTGTTTGTCTTCCGTCTGGCGGCGTGTTAGTACTGGTGGCGTCCACACAAGTAGAACGGTTGTCTCATATGTTGCTCGTGTTGTCGTGGCCGGGGTGCAAGCGCCGACCGGGGTTGACGTGGGCGCGTGGGATGATTGGATGATTCGAGAAACCAAGAGAATTACGATGAGCGAGAACAGTGTCAAGAGCGAGAGCGTGAAGCGTCGTCCGCGTTGGCTGGTGCCGCTGGTTGCCGGAGCGTGCATAGTCGCCTTGGCCGGTGGCGTGACCGGCGGGGTGATCGCGTGGCGTGACGGCAATGCGCGGGCGTTGGCCGATGCGCAGTCCAAGTGCGAGGGTTCGCTGGCGAAGGTCGGCAAGGCGCGTGCCGCGTACTCGAAGACGGTCGAGGGCGCCGGCGGAATGAAGGCGGTGAAGGCGGAGCAGGTCGCGGACGCGAAGGTCGTGTCCGCCTTGGCGTCCGAGCTGGACGTCGAGGCGCCGAAGACGCTTGCCTGTGACGCGGCCGACGCGGACGGCTTGAACGCGACTGCGGTCAAGCTGGATGCGCAGGTGAAGTGGTATGCGACGCATGAGGCGAGCGTGAAGACCGCCTTCGAGAACGTGAGCAAGTCCAGGGACGAAAAGACCCTGAACGACGCGCGCAAGGCGCTCTCGGACAAGGAGGGCACGGCACGCAAGCTGCTCAAAGACTCCGACGGCAAGACCTCAGACAATGCGGCCCGCGCCCAGCTCACCCAGGCGATCAATGCCGCAGTCGAAGCCGGCAAGGGAACGGACACCAGGAAGATGAGCGAGGCCGGGTCGGAGCTGGACAAGGCCATGACGAGCGTGAACGACGCGATCAGCGCGAAGCAGCAGGCCGCCGCTGCCGCAGCGGCGGCGAATGCGAGCAGGTCGCAGTCCCCCTCGTCCGGCTCCTCGTGGTCTGGTTCCGGCCATTCGGGCCGGAACGGTTCGAACAGTACCGGCTCCAACCGCAACTGGGGCGGCAACTCCGGCCCCAAGCGCAACTCCGGCGACACCAAGAAGAAGGCAACTGTCCCGGATTACACCGACGACCGAGGCAACAAGGCTAGTGAACTGGAATGCGATGCCAATGGGGTTTGCGGCTGGTCTGGTTACTTCTGATTCCGCGCTTGGTCATTTGGGATTACACGAAGTATAGGGATTCCCACGGCAATCCAGCTACCCCGTGCAATGGTTCGGACTGCAATTGGGAAATTGAGATCGGTTCCTGAGATTCGATAACTTGCTTCCACTTTTGAGGTGGGCTTGTTCTCCGTGTGAGGGCAAGCCCGTTTTGTGTGCTTTGTTCATGCCGTACCTCGTGTGTGGTTTATTTCGGCATATGACGTGAGATGGCGTCTCTCCCCTATCCCATGTCAGCCAGGCAACCCGAAATACGTTCGACGACCTCACGGGTCGACATTCCCGAGAAATCGAATCTATCATCCCGGTCAAGATCCTCGCCCATATTTCATCACGTACCTTGTTCGCAATCGATGCGACCCCGAACTTCCTCATAACCCCATCGTAACTACAACGTCGTCACAGGCAAGCGAAAAGGTCAATCTTGGTCTAACAGAGCCAAAAAACTCCTGAACACCAAACATAATCCCCCGATGGATATTCTTGATTTTGCAAATCGTCTCAAACGCGCTGGAGCAAATGGATTTGCAAACAACCTCGTACTGCACCAATGAGAACAACAGTCTTATGTGCACCCCGACCGCGTGAATTTTCAATGAATTGACGGAGGACGGGGGCGCGGGAGGCTTCGGCAGACAACCGGCCGCGGGACAATGGTGTCAAGGAGGACCGCCATGGTTGACGACTACACCGCGAAGATGACCGAGCTGATCGAGCTGATGCGCATGATCGGCAACGATACGCAGCAGTGCGAGGTCAAGGAGTGCAAACGCAAGATCTCCTCGACCATCACCGATACGCTGTCTGCGTTCTCCAACGGCTCCGGAGGTTGGATCATACTGGGGCTCTCCGAGAAGAACGGATTCACGCCGGTCGAAGGGTTCGACGCGCGGGCCATGCAGGAGGCGCTGAGCCAGGCCTGCGAGAAGATGACGCCGGTGGTGCGTCCGGTAATCGTCACGTGCCCGTTCGAAGGGGCGAACTTGGTGTTCGCTCGCATCGAAGAGATGCTGCCGCGAGACAAGCCCTGCTTCACCACGGCCCTGGGGCCTCATGGCGGCTCGTTCATCCGCACCGGCGACGGCGACCGGCGCATGACCTCCTATGAGGTCGACCGTCTTATCGAGGAGCATCTGCAACCCACCTATGACCTGGACATCGTGCCCGGCGCCACGGCCGACGATCTCGATCCCACGCTGATCGCCGGCCTGCTCGCGCGAGTACGGCAGCAGCATCCGCGTGTGTTCGCCGACCGTGACGCCACCGACACGCTGCTGGACCTGCAGGCCCTGCGTCACGACGATTCCGACGACGCGCAGATCGGCGGCGTGTTGCGGCCGACGTTGGCCGGGTTGCTGGCGTTGGGCAGATATCCGCAGAAGTTCTTCCCGCGGCTGTGCATCTCGATCGCGGTGTTCCCTGGCACGAGCCGTGATGAAGTGTTCCGCGGCGATGACCGCCTGGTCGCATCGAATACGGTGGTCGGTTCGATTCCGGTGATGATCGACGATGCGGTCGACTCGCTGATGCGTTGGATTGGCGCGAAGAAGCCCGATTATCCGCCACTCGTGTTGCGCGAGGCCCTTGCGAACGCGCTCACCCACCGTGATTATTCGCCCGATGCGCGCGGCACGCAGGTGCATATCAGCGTGTTCACCGATCGCATCGAGATCACCAATCCGGGTGGCCTGTACGGCATGGTGACACATGATGTGCTGGCGGGGCCGCATCCGGTGACGGGCGCGCCGTTCGTCTCCACGCGCAACCAGTTCCTGTTCACACTGCTTGAATCGACGCCGTATCCCGATGGCGGGTTCGTGAACCCGGAGGGCGGAGACGGCTATCAGCGGATCGCCGCCGCGCTGCGCGACGCAGGCATCGAGCCGGCGACCACGCGCAACGACATCAATACGTTCACGATGACGATCACCAAGCAACGAACGATGGAGAACAGCTCGCCGGGCGATGTGATGCGATCCATCATGACCGTCCTGGAGCGTCATTCGGCGATGAGCGTCAAGGAGATCATGCGCGAGCTGAAGCTCACGCCCTTGGCCGCCACATCGGGTATGCACGAGCTGATGCGCGAGGGCCGTGTCGCCCGCGTCAAATTCGCCGACGACCCCGTGCAGCGCTATCGGCTAAAGAGCTGATACCGTCTCCGCCCCGCCGGCGGGAGCGATACTATGCTTCGGCCATTTGTGTGGTGGCCGGGGCAGCCAAGGTGGGTCGCGAGCGGCGGAAGCGGCCGGCGGCCAAGCCGATGCAGATGAACATCATGCCGAACAGCGCGACCAATCCCAGGGAGCCGGCCCAACCGGCGACACTGACCCCGGTATCGGCCGCCGTGCCGAAGCCGAGCGCGTTGTCGATCGCGGTGCAATACCACCAGCCGGGCAGGAACTTGGCTATGGTCACCATCACGCCGGGCATCATGTCAACCGGCAATGCGACGCCCGACGTGAACATGATGAGCAGGCCGAAGATATTGGCGAATCCGTTGGCAGCCGCCTCCGAAAACCCGAATTCGCTGAGCATGAATCCACAGGCGACGGTCATCAGCGCATATACGCAGGTTGCGCAGAACGTCATCAGCACTCCTTCGGCGCTCAATGTCAACGGATCAAGTCCTGCCGCGACCATCAGACCGACCGCCAGCACCAGATAACCGACGCATACGACGAGCGCGAATCCGCTGAGCGTCAGCAACCGCTGGAGTCCCATCGACGACATGCGTTGTGGGGATGCGGTGAGACGACGGCGAACTTCCCCGGTGGTGAATATGCCCAGAATCATTGACCCGCAGACGGTCATCGCCAAAAACAGCGGATACAGCGCGGTTTTCATGGTGTTGCCAAATCTGCTGGCCGCCATGTCCGAAGCACTTTCCGCGTCCGCGCTTGCCGTGTCGATCACAGCGACCTTATGGTTCGCGTCCATGTCACTCGCCGATGCGGCAGCCGCTTTCGATGCCTCGAACAGATCGCCGACGCTGGGTTTCTCAATCTGACCGGCCGGCAGCATATCAAGCATGTCCTGATTCGAGAATTCACCAAACCCGCCCATGCCATCTTCAGACGAATCACCCGCAGTGTCTCCAATGTCGATACCGGCCATAGCTGCGAGCGCCGCACTATCGACCGTCGTATGCGAGCCAATCAGTGCCGTACGCGTGAGTGAAAGGAACCCGATGACGTTCATCCGGGCCATCGAGCCTGCGCCGGACGTATAGCTGGTGACCGTGTCCACGCTTGGTGGATTCTCGCCTGTCGCCGCGGCATCAATGAAATCGTCGGCGAAACCATCGGGGATGATGACGATCAGATCCACCCAGTTCGAGGCGACGGCTTGTTGCAGAGTTTCACTAGCATCGTCAACGTTCACCAGTTCGCTGGAATCCGACAGGTATGTGCGCATCGATGACGCGATGCCGCCCCTGTCCGAGTCTCGATCGATGACGGCGACACGCATTTTGGCCGGCTCGAATGCCGCGGCTGCGGAATCGGATGTGCCAGACAGCATCGACCAGCTGATAGACAGCATCATGATGCCCACGAACACGAGGTAAATCAACAGGTAGGCCCTGTGCGAGAACAGTACACGCAATGTGGCTTTACAGGTGTTCATAGCGTTGCCTCCTCAGCATTGCGATGCCGGCCAAGAGGAATACCGCGCTCATCGCCAGCAAAATGGCACAAGTGGTGATGAACGGCTGGTAGCTGTCGTAGTACAAAATGTCGTAAAACAGGTTCGTCACCTGTTGCGCGGGGTTGATGGTGCCGAGGATGGGCGCGTTGCGTGCTATCCAGTCACTGATCTGCATGGCGAAGCCGCCGTACAGTCCGGTGAACAGCGACAATGTGCAGGCGATTCCGCTCGACAAACCGTATTTCGTGTCGTAGGAAAGCTTCGGTACCGCGCCGAGCAAAGTACCGGCTGAACTGGTCATGAATGCGGCGATGATTACCGCGACCACCGTCACCGGTTCTCGCCCTCCAAACGAAATGTCGCAGATGAAGCGAATATAGGCCAATGCGATAAGCAATGCGACCGATGCGCACAACCAGCAGGCAAGGAAACCGGCAATAAGCTGTCTGGCATGGCTCAATGGCGCCACGGTGCGGCGAATGCCCAATGCGGACAGGTTGGCTTGTGCTGTGGAGACCGTGCTGATTGAGTACCCCATGGCAATCATGCAGGACATGGCCAGCAACGCGTAATAGTATCTGGCGATGGCATTGGGCTGGAAATGCGTGAGCGTTGTTTCGTGAGTCACATCGACGCTTTGCCCGATGCTATTCCAGAAGTTGCGGCTGAGCGCAGCCTGTGGATTGTCGGCGATGGTTTGTCGGGTGACGGCGTCGGTGCGGTTGTACAGGTCGATGGCGCTGCGCAATGCCGATAGGCTGATATCCAGTCCGACGCTTCCTGTGGTGTCATTGGCCGCGGTCACCGTTTCCCGACTGATGGTTATCGCCAAACGCCCGTTGCCGTCAGCAGCCAGGTAGCCGCGGACTGTGCCATCGGCGAGCAGCTGTTCGGCTTTCCGCACGGTGTCGGCTGCGGTGATGGTCAGCAATTGCTGATTGATATCGGCGTATGCCGTGCCGTCCAAAGACTCCGACGATGAGGCCGTCTCTCCAGACAAGGCATCCACAAACGTACGCGCTCCGTCCGCCTGCTGCCAGCGGCTATCTTCGACGACGGCCATTGGTATCGGTTTGAGCTCGTATCCCTCGGACAGTCCGCCGAAGAACCCGTTGAACATGGTTGCCAGCACGATCGGAAACACAATCATCCAGAACAGTGCCTGACGATTGCGCAGGTTCGCTTTCAATGCGACCAAAAATGTGGTCCACATGATGTCTCCTTACCTGCTCCCGCTGGCGGGAGCTGTCGGCGAAGCCGACTGAGGGTGGTTGTTGCAAGGCCACCCCCACTCGCTTCGCGGGAGCCCCGCCAGCGGGGGCAAGATGGTCAGTCTCTCAGCGCCTTGCCGGTGAGTTCGAGGAACACGTCGTTGAGGGTGGGCGGGCGACTGGTCAGGTGGCCGATGTTGGCGCCGGAGCGTTTGACAGCGTCGAGCACGTCGGTCAGGTTGTGCTCGCCCCGCCTGCATCGTATGTTCAGTTCCTTGCCGTCGTAGGTGGCTTCGATGACGCACGGCAGCGCTCGGACATCAGCCAACGCGGCATCTGTCAGGTCGAGCGTTTCGATGGTGATGCGCTCGCCCGTGTCGATCATGTTCTTGAGTTCGTCGGCGGTTCCGAGCGCCAGGTGCCGGCCGTGGTCCATGATGAGGATGCGGTCGCAGATCTGCTCGACCTCCTCCATGTAGTGGCTGGTGTAGATCACCGTGGCACCTGACCGGTTGAGCCGCTGGATGCCTTTCAGAATCGAATTGCGGCTTTGCGGGTCGACGGCCACCGTGGGTTCGTCGAAGAAGATCAGGTCAGGCTTGTGCGCGATGCCGCAGGCGATGTTCAGGCGTCGCAGCAGACCGCCGGACAGTTTGCCGGGCCGGAACTTGCGGAAGTCCTGGAGACCGACGAATTCAATCGCTTCTTCGACCAAAGGTGCACGGTCGGCCTTGTTCGGCACGTACAGCGAGCAGAAGTAGTCGATGTTTTCGGTGACGGTCAGTTCGTTGAATACGGCCACGTTCTGCGGCACGATGCCGATGCGCCGTTTCAGCGCGTATGAGGTCGGCGTCATCGGCTGGCCGAATACGCGGATCGTGCCCGAATCGTAGGTGAGCAGCGCGAGGATGCAGTTGATCGCCGTGGTCTTGCCGGAGCCGTTCGGCCCGAGCAGGCCGAAGATCTCGCCTTGCGTCACGTCGAGGTCGAAATAGTCGAGCGCCACCATGTCACCGTAGCGTTTGACCAGTTGACTGACATGCACGGCCGGCACTGCGCCGGGTGCCACATCGCGTCCGGGGGCTGTGTTGTCGGTTGCCATAGCCGCTCCTTTCTTTGATGATTACATCATCCCAAGAGAGTGTCGGCGATCGCCACCTGCAAACGTCACGACTTGGCCGCGCACCCGTGACATTTGTCATCATTTCGCGGCGCCACTTGCCCCGCCAGCGGGGGCGGAGCACGCTATACCCGCTCGGTTGGGAAAGAGTGCCGCCAGATGAGTTTGCGCAGTTCCTCTATGCCGAGGATCACGAACGGGATGCAGCACAGGTATACGCAGTCGTCCCAGCCCAGGGGCGCGGTGTGGAACACGGTCTGCAATACCGGCACTTCGTTGATGAGCACGAGCAGCACGATCTCGGTCACGATGCCGATGTTGATTGTCCGGTTGGAGAACAGACCCATCGTCAGGGAGCCGCCACGCGGATTATCCGCCACGATCGGCATGTTCGTGGAGTTCCTTCCACCGCTAGACTGGTATTGAAACGAATGACGATCCGGGAGGTGCCATGCGCGTATTGGCCGAGGAGGGTGTTCTGCTCGCGTTGGGCACCGTGCTCGCCGTGATGACCGGGATCCGCACCGATGCCGTGTTCATCGCGGGGCTTCTGCTGGCCGTCTCCATCACCGGACTGGTCGAATGGCTGCATGCCGATGAACGATGGCCGTGGTTGCCTTGCGTGGCGTATCTGATCGTCGCCGCGGCGGTGCACGCATGGTGCTCATTCATGCCGCTTGTCGCCTACGATATGGCGCGTCTGGCTGCCGCAGGGCGCCCCTCGTGGCTGGTGACGGCCGTGCGCTGGCTATGGGTGTTGCCGTTTGCGGCGCTGTGGTTCGTCCGCGTGTCACATGCCGGTGTCGCGGCCGGAGCCGCAGATGCCAACAGCCATATGCAGGCGCTGGCTCTTACGTTGACCGCGTTGCTCGGATTCGCCGCGGGACGGTCCCGCGAGGCTTCGGATGGGAATCGGCGTGCGCTGTTGCACGCTCAGGATATGGCCCGTGAAGCCTCCCGTTCCGTCCGCTCGCGCATCGCCGATATCGATGAGGAGCGCGCGCAGTCGGTCCGCATGGCGACGCTCGGCGAACGCACGCGTATCGCCCGCGAGATCCACGACAATGTGGGGCACCTGCTGACTCGTGCGATCATGCAGGCGCAGGCCGGCAGGGCCGTGGCCGAGGCGACCGATGACGAGGTCGCGGCCCGTGGATTCACCACGCTGGGCGAGACCTTGGACGATGCGATGACGATGTTGCGCCGCTCGGTACATGACCTTGAGGATGATGGCACCGATTTCGCCGCGCAGATCGAAGCCGCCGTCGCCTCATTCGACGGTATCTCCCCGGACTTCTCGGTGTCGTTGGCGAACGACGTCGGCACGGCTCCGGCCCCGGTGTCACGCTGCTTCGCGACGGTGGTTCGCGAGGCGCTGGCAAACGTCGCGCATCATAGCGAGGCCCATGAGGCGAGCGTGACGCTGCGTGATTTTCCGGCATTGTGGCAGTTGGTCGTCCAGGATTCAGGGCCCGCGATCCGCGCCCGTGATGCCCGCGGGTGGCGCCGAGCGGACGGGGAACCGCCTCGCGGCATGGGACTCGCCGACATCGAATCGCGCGTGCGCTCAATCGGCGGAACCGCCCTGTGCGGCCCGTATGATGGCGGATGGCGCGTGTTCGTGTCCGTGCCGAAGCAACGTTGGCATGCATCCCCGGGATCTTGCGCGAAAGCAGACCAGCCGGCATTCATGAAGACGACTGCCGGCACATCAGGGAACAGGGGGAAGCTATGAGAATCGCGATCGTGGACGACGACCCGATCGTCTGCCAGTCGCTGAAGACGATCCTGACCGCCACCGACACCGCCGACGTGCTATGGAGCGCCAACGACGGCGGCGTGGCGATTCGCAGGTATTTCGAGTCACCGGAGAATCATCCGGATATCCTGCTCATCGACATACAGATGCCCGGCATGAACGGGCTGGACGCCGCGCGGGAGATCCTGACGAAGGATCCGGCGGCACGTATCCTGTTCCTGACCACGTTCTCTGACCAGGCCTATATCGAGCAGGCGATGCGGCTCGGGACGAAAGGCTATCTCATCAAGCAGGATGTGGCGGCGATCGCGCCCGCCCTGCATGCGGTGATGGCCGGTCAGGTGGTGCTCGGCGCCGACGTGATCGGCAAACTCACCGGGCCGACGGCCGGTGCCGGGTGCAAGGGGCCGGACGACGCCTCGGACACGACTGGCGACGGCATCCCGCACGGCCGTCGTACGTCTGATGGCATCGATCAGCTGCTGAACGAACGGGAGCGTGACATCGCGGCGCTCGTCGCCGAGGGACTCGACAACCGCGACATCGCCGCCAGACTGTATCTGAGCGAGGGCACCGTGCGCAACCGCATCAGCGCGATGCTCGACAAGCTTGCTCTGACCAACCGCACCCAGCTCGCCATCGCATGGCTCAACACCCACCGTTAGGCGGCATTCCCGCCCAACGCCGTGGCCGGGACGGGGGAACCGCTCTCAGCTGTTCTCCATGACGATGTTGTCGACGACATCGGCGACATGCTCGCAATCGTCGGTGCACAGCTCCAGATGCACGTACACCTCGTGCCAGGCGAGCACCTGCAGCGGGTCGGTGCAGGTGGTGTGCAGGCGTCGCATCGCCTCTACGAACAGGCGGTCCGCGTCCTGCTCGATCTTGTTGATGAAGAACACCTGCTCGCGCAGGGTCTTCGACCGCTTGAACCGGGGCAGCTCGCCGATCAGCTCCGCCATCTTCCCGCATGAACGCTCGACCATGTCGACCAGGTCCAGCGCATCGGGTCGGATCTCCAGCACGTTGTCGTAATACATGCGGTGCAGGGCGCCTTCGATGCGGTCGGTGACGTCATCGAGCACGCTGCTCAGCCGCGCGATGTCGTCCCGGTCGAACGGGGTGATGAATGCGGTGACCAGCTCGTCCATCATGCCGTGACGGACCTCGTCCGCCGCCTGTTCGATGCGATGCATCTCGTCGAATCGTTCCAGCAGACGATCCGGTTCGTAATGGTGCATGACTTCCGACAGCAGATGTGCCGCCTGGCATGCATAATCGGCGCTCTGCTTGAATCCGTCGAAATAGAACGAATCGTTTTTCCTCGCCATATGCTGATCCTTCCTTGAAACGATGACTGATGCCGTGTGCCGGAGCGGTGTCAGAACACCAGCATGAACAGTTTTGCCATGACGTAGCTGATGATGCCGCAGCCGGGGAACGTGAACACCCAGGTGAGCATCATGTCTCGCACGACACCGAAGTTGATCGCGGACAGCCTGCGCACCGCTCCGACGCCCATGATGGCGCTGGTCTTGGTGTGCGTGGTGGAAACGGGGATACCGAGCACGGTCATCACCAGCAGGCACAGCGCACTGGACAGGTCCGCGGAAAAGCCTTGGTATTTCTCCAGCCGGACCATGTCCTGCCCGACGGATTTGATGATGCGCTCCCCTCCCACGCTGGTGCCGACACCCATGATCGTGCTGCACAGGATCATCAGCCACACTGGGATGATCACGCCTGCGACACCGGTCTGCCCGCTGCAGAACGCCATGCCGAGGAACAGGACGCCGATGAATTTCTGGCCATCCTGCGCGCCGTGCATGAAACTCATGGCCGCGGCCCCGACGATCTGCGCATACGTGAAGAATACGTTGGCGCGCCTGCGGTCAAGCCCCGCGCAGATCAGCGTCACCAGCTTGCACACGATCCAGCCGATGCCAAATCCGAGCAGGAGGCTGGCCGCGAGACCATACAGCACTTTGACCCACTCCCCCATGTTGATGCCGCCGATGCCATCCTGGATGGCGATGGCGGCGCCGGAAAGGCCGGCGATCAGGCTGTGGCTCTCGGACGTGGGGATGCCCAGCAGCGACGCGCCCACACTGTAGACAACGATGGAGAACAGCGCCGCGCACAACGCGATCAGCGCGGCGTTCGTGTCGCCGCCGAAATCGACCATGTTGCTGATGGTGGACGCCACAGAGGCGTTCAGCTGCGTCATGATGAACACACCGAAGAAATTGAGCACCGCGGCCATGATCACCGCCGGACGGATACGTAGGCATCTGGTGGTGACGCAGGTGGCGATGGCGTTGGGGGCGTCGGTCCAGCCGTTCACGAAAATGACGCCGAGCGTCAGCAACGTGGTGATGGCCAGCGCCGGATTCGAACATACCTGTTGGATGAAATATGAGAATGATACATCCAAGAGAGTCATCACCTTCTTCTTCGAGGGACCGTCATGCGGTGGGTCGCATTCAGCGGACGTCTTGATTATATATGGAGATGACTACGTAGTGTGGATTTACCCGTCGTGTCATGACGACTTGTCGGTTTGTAGGCGATGACCATTCTCACGAGCGATATTGTCGCTTGGTGGAGCCTGACGAAAAAAGGCTCCCGGATTGCTCCGGAAGCCCTTTCAGCTCAGATCCTGATAAGAATCAGGCGATCATCACTCGTTGTCGCCAGCGGTGGCGGCGGTGGCGGTGACGGCGCCCTTCTTGTCGGTCTTGACGCCCGAGTACACCCAGTCGGTGTAGTCCGGGTGGTCGTAGCCCTTGTCGACCGCGAACTGGAACGCTTCCTGACGGAAGTCCTCCAGCTTCTGGATCTCGTCGGCGTACTTGTCGGCGTCGATCATGCGCAGGGCTTCGGCGGTCAGCTCGTAGCGATCCAGCTCGTTCACGCGAACCATGTCGTACGGGGTGGTGGTGGAGCCTTCCTCCTCGTAGCCGTGGACGTTGAAGTTGTCGTGGTTCGGGCGATCGTAGATCAGGCCACGCACGTCGTGGGCGTAGGAGTGGTACGCGAACAGCACCGGCTTGTCGGCGGTGAAGATGTCGGCGAACTCCTCGTCGGTCAGCGCTTCGTCGTTCTCCTTGGCGGACTGCAGGGAGAGCAGATCAGCCACGTTGACGACCTTGAACTTGATGCCCAGGGCCTTCAACTTGTCGGAAGCGGCCATGATCTCCTGGGTCGGGACGTCGCCGGCGGCGGCGAGCACGACCTGAGCCTCATCGTTGGTCTTCGCGGTGGAAGCCCAATCCCAAGCGGCGGCACCCTTGGCGAGCTCGGCACGAGCCTCGTCCAGGGTCAGCCAGGTGGCGGCCGGCTGCTTGCCGGCGATGATGGCGTTGATCTTGTTGGTGGACTTGTAGCACTTCTCGGCGATGGCCAGCAGCATGTTCGCGTCGGTCGCGAAGTAGATGCCGATGACGTGATCGTTGTGGAAGCACTTGTTCAGCAGGACGGAGGTGACACCCGGGTCCTGGTGCGAGAAACCGTTGTGATCCTGACGCCACACGTGCGAGGAGACCAGCAGGTTCATGGAGGCGATCGGCTTGCGCCACGGAATCTCGCGGACGGTAGCCTCAAGCCACTTGGCGTGCTGGTTCAACATGGAGTCGATCACGTGCACAAAGGACTCGTAGGAGCTCCAGATGCCGTGACGGCCGGTCAGCAGGTAGGCCTCGAGGAAACCTTCCATCTGGTGCTCGGACAGCTGCTCGACGACCTGGCCGGAGACGTGCATGTGCTCGTCAACCTCGTCGGAGATGTAGCCGGCGTCCCACTGCTTGTTGGTGACCTCGTAGGAAGCCTGCAGACGGTTGGAAGCGGTCTCATCCGGTCCGAAGATGCGGAAGTCGTGCATGTTGTTCTTGATGATGTCGCGGGTGTAGACGCCCAGACGACGGGTGGCCTCGAGCTGGCCCCAGCCGTGTCCGAACTCCTTGACTTCCTTGACCTCGTAGTCCTCGAGCGCCGGCAGCACGAGATCCTTGCGGATCACGCCACCGTTGGCGTTCGGGTTGGCGCCGATGCGCAGCTCGCCCTTCGGCATGAAGGCCAGGACGTCGTCCTTGACGGCGCCGTTGGCGTCGAACAGCTCTTCCGGCTTGTAGGACTCCAGCCAGTTCTTAAGGACCTCGAAGTGGGCCTCGGTGTCGCGGGCGGAAGCCAGCGGCACCTGGTGGGCGCGCCAGGAGCCCTCGGTCTTCTTGCCGTCGATGTACTTCGGGCAGGTCCAGCCCTTCGGGGTGCGGAAGATGATCATCGGGTAGAACGGACGGTGCATGTTGTCCGTGTTCGCCGCGGCCTTGATGTCGCAGATCTCGTCCCACACGGACTCGAACAGCTCGGCGAAGCGACGGTGGATGGACATGTGGTCCTCATCGTCGAAGCCGGCGACGAACTCGTAGGGCTCGTAGCCCATGCCGTGGAAGAACTCGTGGAGCTCTTCGTCGGAGATGCGCGACAGGATGGTCGGGTTGGCGATCTTGTAGCCGTTAAGGTGCAGGATCGGCAGCACGATACCGTCGGTGCGCGGGTTCACGAGCTTGTTGGACTGCCAGCCGGTGGCCAGCGGGCCGGTCTCGGCCTCACCATCGCCGACGATGCAGGGAACGAACAGGCTCGGGTTGTCCATGATCGCGCCATAGGCGTGGGACAGGGCGTAACCCAGCTCGCCACCCTCGTGGATGGAGCCCGGGGTTTCCGGAGCGAAGTGGGAGGGGATGCCGCCCGGGTAGGAGAACTGGCGGAAGAACTTCTGCAGGCCAGCCTCATCCTTGGTAATGTTGGGGTACGTCTCGGTGTAGGTGCCGTCCAGGTAGGACTGGGAGGTACCGGCGGGGCCACCGTGGCCCGGGCCCATGATGAACACGGTGTTCTGGCCGTGGTCAGCGATGAAGCGGTTGATGTGGCCGATGAGGAAGTTCAGGCCAGGGGTGGTGCCCCAGTGCCCCACCAGACGGTGCTTCACGTCTTCACGGGTGAAGGGTTCCTTCATCAGCGGGTTGCTCCGCAGATAGATCTGGCCGATGGAAAGGTAGTTGGCAACGCGCCAGTACTTGTCCACGCCTTCAAGAGCTTCCTCGGAAACCGGAGCGTTCAGCTTCTTCCAAGGGGTGCCAATAACAGGACTCGTCATGTGTACTCCTGTACTCCTGCACAGTGATGTGCAATTGATCATTATCGTTCGGTCATGGGCTCTCGCGAAGCCTTGCGATTTCGCGGTTGCTCAATCCCAATCGTTCATCATGGTACGTTGAGAGCAAGACTTTTGGCAGCTTTTTTGCATGTGTGTTCGAAAATGTTAGATTAATTGTTTGAATTATGAGTGAATAACCGGTGCCCTCACAGGTTATATTACGGCTCCATCCAGTGAGAAACTTTTATTTTCCAACGATTTCAGCGATCTACCGGTACGCCGCGCGTTCATGCAGGCAACAGAACATGCGGCGTGTTGTTCATATTAACAGCGTTAATTGTTCGGTTCTGTGAAACGGTGCGTCGCTCCCGGACGACACCCGCCCATCGCACACGCCAATGTCGGCTCGAATCGCCACAATTGATGTGACATACTGTAAGAAGTCCACACAATACCAATGGCCGCAATCAACGATATCGCCCATACCTATGTATCTGCTATCGCGCGCGGCCGCATGAAGGGAGTCCCATGGCTAACGGCCCGGTGCTTGTCGTCGATTTCGGCGCCCAATACGCGCAGCTCATCGCCCGTCGCGTGCGCGAGGCGAACGTGTATTCGGAGCTTGTCCCCCATTCCATGCCAGTAGACGAGATGCTCGCCAAGGACCCGCAGGCCATCATCCTGTCCGGCGGCCCCGCATCCGTATTCGAGCCCGGCGCCCCGCGCGTCGACCCCAAGCTGTTCGACGCCGGCGTGCCCGTGCTCGGCATCTGCTACGGCTTCCAGGCCATGGCGTACGCGCTCGGCGCCGACGTCGACAAGGCCGCGCTCGGCGAATACGGCAAGACCGACACGACCATCGACAAGACGGACGGGCTGCTCGCAGGCTCCCCGGCCGAGCAGGACACGTGGATGAGCCACGGCGTCGCCGTCAAGACCGCGCCCGCCGGCTTCGAAGTGCTTGCCCACACCGAGGGCGCGCCCGTCGCCGCCATGCAGGACGAGTCCCGCAAGCTCTACGGCGTGCAGTGGCACCCCGAGGTCAAGCACACCCCCCTCGGCCAGAAGCTCATCGAGACGTTCCTCCACCAGTGCGCCGGCCTGCCCGACAACTGGGACGCCTCCTCCATCATCGAGGACCAGGTCGCCAAGATCCGCGAGAAGGTCGGCGACGCCGAAGTGATCTGCGGCCTGTCCGGCGGTGTCGACTCCGCAGTCGCCGCCGCCCTCGTCCACAAGGCCATCGGCGACCAGCTCACCTGCGTGTTCGTCGACCACGGCCTGCTGCGCAAAGGCGAGGTCGAGCAGGTCAAGCACGACTTCGTCGCCGCCACCGGCATCCGACTGATCACCGTCGACGCCGCCGACGACTTCCTCGAAGCGCTCAAGGGCGTCTCCGAGCCCGAGCGCAAGCGCAAGATCATCGGCGAGAAGTTCATCCGCACCTTCGAGAAAGCCCAGCGTCAGGTCCTCGAAGAGGCCGGCGCCCGCGGCAAGGAAGTCAAGTTCCTCGTGCAGGGCACCCTCTACCCCGACGTCGTCGAATCCGGCGGCGGCGACGGCGCGGCCAACATCAAGTCCCACCACAACGTCGGCGGGCTCCCCAAGGACATCAAGTTCCAGCTCATCGAACCGCTGCGCACCCTCTTCAAGGACGAGGTGCGCGCCATCGGCACCGAGCTCGGCCTGCCCGACGAGATCGTCTGGCGCCAGCCCTTCCCCGGCCCGGGCCTGGGCATCCGCATCATCGGCGAAATCACCAAGGAACGCCTCGACCTGCTGCGCGAGGCCGACGCCATCGCCCGCGAAGAACTCTCCCGCGCCGGCCTCGACCGCGACATCTGGCAGTGCCCCGTGGTTCTGCTCGCCGACGTCCATTCCGTCGGCGTCCAAGGCGACGAGCGCACCTACGGCTCCCCCATCGTCCTGCGCCCGGTCAGCTCGGAGGACGCCATGACCGCCGACTGGTCACGCGTGCCCTACGACGTGCTCGCCACCATCTCCACCCGCATCACCAACGAATGCCGCCAGATCAACCGCGTGGTACTGGATTGCACATCCAAGCCGCCGGCAACGATCGAGTGGGAGTGAGCCACGCGCACTCCATCTCGAAATCCCCGGTGAACCGGCCGCCCGGCTCCGCCCACGGCACTCGGGCGGCCACCACGCCATGCTCCGCGCACGCCACGCGCGGAACCAAGCCCATGAGTTCGACCCCATGGCAGCCGAAGTCCTGGTGGCGCCATCGCCGTTCGCCGCCCCCGTCGTCGTATTTGGGGCACTTGCGCCCGCAGCGCGAGCAACGCAACGCGCCCTTCCTGCGCTGCACCCGGACCACCAGGACGGGAGCCGGGCGCAGCGGCGAGTCGTCGATGGACACCTCCCCGACGACCATGCCCTTGACGTTCAGCAACCGTTTGAATATGTTCTTCATAAGGCGCTTTCTGTCTCCGGTTTTCCTGAACAAAAAACACGATACAGAAGACGCCCCCACACATTGGGATTCAACGGCTCACCGACGAACCACCACCCACGAAAACAACACAAGAGCCGAAAAAAGCCGGGAGAAAACGTCCCCGGCACTTGGAAGCCTTCCTAACGGAAAACCAATTACCTTATACCATATGCTGTCTGAAAATTCAAGGGAGCTCGAAGCGTTTCCGGACGTCAGCGGAATCTCAAAGCCCGTCCGCCAACTCATAGGCAAGCCGCCTGAGACTACTCACTTTGCCCGCCGATGGCGCAGATCCGCGACCTGGGGTTTGCGAATGGCGTGCAAACCGCCCGCGCTGATTCACTTACGATTGCAGCTGGCGGCTTGCAGGATACGGGACGGTTGAGTTTCAAAACGGGCGTTCTCGGCGCTATCGAGCTTCCAAAGGCGGTCCGCCGCGCGCTTTGGGACAAAAACAAAAACTCAAAGCCCTGAGTTTGAAAAAAGTTGTCCCCACTTTTGTCCCCGAGACCGACGAAACACGACACGGTGTTACTTGGCGGCACTCGGCTCGAGACGGCGCCGAAAATTGGGGGCAACTGGAATGACGTAACGGCAGAACTGAAGCCATCGAATGGGAGTGAATTTGGAATAACGGAGTATCCTCGTCGTTGCTCCTCAGTCGCGGTACCTTTGTACAGCTTCCTTCGGTGCGCCTAGAGGCCGCACACATCGCCGAATTTCACTCGTAGATTCTTGTAAGACCCCCAGCCGCTTCGCGACTGGGGGTGGCCCTCGTAAAGAACCCGGTATAATCGTGCAGGTACAGCGCTCCGTTCGGAAGGGACTCTCACTGCACATGCGACAGGGATTCGACAACGAGAAATATATCGAGCTGCAGGCCGCCAACATCCGAAAGCGCATCGCGCAGTTCGGCGGCAAGCTCTATCTGGAGTTCGGCGGCAAGCTGTTCGATGACTATCACGCGTCACGCGTGCTGCCCGGCTTCGAGCCGGATTCCAAATTCCGCATGCTCAAAAGCCTCGCCGACGACGTGGAGATCGTCATCGCCATCAACGCCAACCACATCGAGAAGGCCAAGATGCGCGGCGACCTCGGTATCACGTACGACGAGGACGTGCTGCGACTCATCGACATCTTCCGCTCGCGCGGATTCCACGTCGGCTCCGTCGTGCTCACCCAGTACGCGGGGCAGCCGGCCGCGGACGCCTATCGCCGGCGCCTCGACCAGCTCGGCATCACCTGCTACCTGCACTACCCCATCGCAGGCTACCCCCACGACATCGAGCACATCGTCTCCGACGACGGATACGGGCGCAACGACTACATCGTCACCACGCGCCCGCTGGTCGTGGTCACCGCGCCCGGCCCCGGCTCCGGCAAGCTCGCCACATGCCTGTCGCAGCTCTACCATGAGAACAAGCGCGGCATCGCCGCCGGCTATGCGAAATACGAGACGTTCCCGATCTGGAACCTGCCGCTCAATCACCCGGTGAACATCGCCTACGAGGCCTCCACGGCCGACCTAGACGACGCCAACATCATCGACCCGTTCCACCTGGAGGCGTACGGGAAAACCACGGTCAACTACAACCGCGATGTCGAGGCGTTCCCCGTCCTCAAGGCCATGATGGAGCGGATCATGGGCGAAAGCCCCTATCAGAGCCCCACCGACATGGGCGTCAACATGGCAGGCTACGCCATCGCCGACGACGAGGCGTGCCGGGATGCCGCCCGCATGGAGATCGTGCGCCGCTACTTCGCTGCCGCCGTGCATCTCAGGCGCACCGGCACCGGCGAGGACCAGGTCGAGCGGCTTCGCTCCATCATGAAGAAGGCCGGAGTGGACAAGGACCTGTCGCCCGCGCGGTCGGCCGCGCTGCTCAAGGAGGAGACGACCGGGGCACCGGCCGGCGCTATGGTACTGCCCAACGGGCGCGTGGTCACCGGCAAGACCGGTGAACTGCTCGGCGCGGCAAGCGCGCTGCTGATGAACGCGCTCAAAGCCGTAACCGGCATCGACGAGAACCAGCGCGTCATCGACGAATCCGCCATTGAACCGATCTGCCGGCTGAAAACCGAGCACCTGTCCAGCATGAACCGCCGCCTGCACTCCGACGAAACGCTGATCGCCCTGTCGCTGACAAGCGCGCAAAGCCCGACCGCGGCCCGCGTCATCGGCGGGCTGGAACAGCTGCGCGGCTGCGACGCATTCTTCTCGGTCATCATCTCGTCGACCGACGAGGAGCTGTACCGCAAACTCGGCATCAACGTATGCTGCGAGCCGAAATACGAGCGGCTGAGCCTGTATCACAAATGACGCACGCGCCCGGTCGAACCGCCCCGGCCGCGTTTACCGCCATGTCAACGCCCGGCAACGAACGATCGGGTACTACAATGTCAGTAAGTGTGAAACAAGGCGGTCACACGAGCAGCACCATCCCCGACGAGGAGACAAACGTGACAACAACGAACATCTACATCGCAAGTCCTGAAGGCGCAAACGGACGCAACGTCGTGGCATACGGCGTGCTCAAGGCGCTGACCACCAAATTCAAGACCACCGTGTTCCGCCCCGCGGTCTCCAATCACGACCACTTCACCCCCATCCTGCTGAACGCCTCCAACGCCGGCCTCGGCGTCGCGCTGTCCACCGGACTGGACATTCACCAGGTGCGCAAGGACAAGGAAGGCTCCCGCGGCGACATCGTCGCGGCGTTCAACGACGCGATGAACGTGTCCCGCGCGGACGCGGCGCTCATCGTCGGCACCGACAAGTCGCACGTCAACGACCCGACCGCCTACGAGTTCAACGCGAACATCGCCGCCGACCTGCAGGCCGGCGTCTTCCTCGCCGTGTGCACCATCGACCGTTGGCCTGACGAGCTCAAGGACACCGTCCGTCTCTCCATCGAAGGCATGGAGGCCGCCGGCAACAAGGTGCTGGGCATCTTCGTGACGGGCTGCGAGCCGCGCCACTCCGTCTCGGTCAAGGACACGCTCGCGGACTTCGGGCTGCCGGTGTGGACGATCCCCCAGATCCCGTTCACCGAGGCGTCACAGGCCGATGCGGCGCTCGCCGCCTTCCAGGCGAACGTGCCGACCGAAGAGGTCCTGCGGGCCATCAACGTCGAGATCGACTTCCCGATCACCTCGTACGCCTTCCAGTACAGCCTGCTCGGCCGCGCCAAGGCGAACAAGAAAACGATCGTGCTGCCCGAAGGCGAAGAGGACCGCATCATCAAGGCGGCCGACTACCTGCTGGAGCGCGAGATCGCGAACCTCATCATCGTGGGCGACAAGGGCGCGATCCTCGCCCGGGGCGCGGAACTCGGTCTGACCCATCTGGGCAAGGCGCGTTTCCAGGCCATGGACGACGAGAACATCCTCAAGCCCATGGTCGCCAAGCTGTGCGAGCTGCGCGCCAAGAAGGGCATGACCGAAGAGCAGGCCCGCAAGCAGCTGACCGACGCGAGCTATTTCGGCACGATGCTCGTCGTGCTCGGTTACGCCGACGGTCTGGTGTCCGGCGCGGTCAACTCCACCGCAAACACCGTGCGTCCGGCGCTGCAGGTCATCAAGACCAAGCCCGGGCAGAGGCTCGTCTCCGGCGCCTTCCTGATGTGCTTCAAGGACCACGTGACCGTGTTCTCCGACTGCGCCATCAACCTCAACCCGGACGCCGAACAGCTCGCGGAGATCGCGCTGCAGTCCGCCGTGACCGCCAAGGCGTTCGGCATCGAGCCCAAGGTCGGCATGCTCTCCTACTCCACCCTCGGCTCCGGCAAGGGGCCGGACGTGGACATCGTCGAAGAGGCCACGCGAATCGTCAAGGAGAAGGCTCCGGACCTGCCCGTCGTCGGCTCCATCCAGTTCGACGCCGCATGGTCGCCCGACGTGGCAGCCACCAAGGCCAAGGGCAACGACGTGGCCGGACACGTCAACGTGTTCGTGTTCCCCGACCTGTGCTCCGGCAACATCGGCTACAAGGCCGTGCAGCGTTCCTCCGGGGCGCTCGCCATCGGCCCCGTGCTGCAGGGCCTCAACAAGCCCGTCAACGACCTCTCACGCGGTGCGACGGTGCAGGACATCATCAACACCATCGCACTGACCGCCATCGAGGCCCAATGACGCGAGTGTTTTAGCGGTCTCCACGCGATACAGCCA
>CWGX01000038.1_pt1 | contig 72286 bp, 57 predicted proteins | sample 682481 | NCBI WGS metagenome assembly CWGX01 (sample SAMEA3735743, study PRJEB9488) | human gut metagenome | biome: ENVO:mammalia-associated habitat; material: ENVO:feces | place: Malawi | collected 2009-02-27 | reverse complement strand
CCGCCTGTTCCAGGCGTTCCAGGCGCACTACGGGTTCGAGAGCTCCCTGTGCTCGCCGTACGCCGGCCACGAGAAGGGCGCGGTCGAGGCGAAGGTCGGCATGGTCCGGCGCAAGCTGTTCGTGCCCAGGCCGAGCGTGTGGAACCTGGAGAACTTCAACTCCAGACTGCCGGACAGGTGCCTGGAGCTCGGCGGGAAGCCCCACCACGCCAAGGACGAGGAGGAGGCGGTCCTGTTCGCGGAGGACCGCGACGCCCTGCTGCCCCTGCCCGGGAAACGCTTCGACGTGGCCGCGTGGAAGTGCATGAGGACCGACAAGTACGGCGTGGCCGCGCTCGACGGCAGGCACCGCTACTCCACGGACGGGTCGCACGCGCGCCGCGACGTGCTCGTGGGCCTGCGCGCCCTCGAGATAGAGATCCTCGACGTGGAGGGAACCCGTCTGGCCGTCCATCCAAGGGCGTACGGCCGGGCCAGCACCAGCAGCGAGGATCCCTCCATGCAGTTGGCGATGCTGTGCAACAGGCCGAACGCGTGGCGCAACAGCCTCGTGCGCGACATGCTGCCCGACCCGTTGCGCGAATGGCTCGACCGGCAGGACGAGGGGGAACGGCGCGGCGCGCTGCGGACCCTCAAACGGGTGGACAGGGAGTCCGGCTGGGCCAACGCGGTCGGGGCGATGCTCGCGACGCTCGAATCGGCCGGCGGGGTCGACGGGGCCGGCGTCGCGCTCCTCGCGGCCAGGCTCGCCGAGGGCGTGGAACGCGTCGAATACGACGACGACAGGCCCGACCCGGGCGAATACGACATCGCGTTCACCACCACGGACAAGGAAGAGGAAGGAGTGGAATGATGGCCGCGAGGAACGACGAGAGGCTCTACGCGAAGGCCAGGAGCCTGTTCATATCCAGGGCGACGATGGACGATTTCGCCGGCTGGGCCACGCCCCGGCAGACCGAGGCAGTGTCCAGGCTGTTCGACATGGAACTGGCCAACAGGGAACGCTCGAAACGCGAACGTCTCCTGCGCCGCGCCAGGTTCCCCGTCGTCAAGAGCCTGGACGGCTACGACTTCTCGAACGTGAGGCTCCCGGACGGGTACGCGCTCGACGGGCTGCTGGACCTGGACTTCGTGCCCCGCGCGCAGGACCTGGTGTTCTACGGCAAGACCGGCAGGGGCAAGACCCACCTCGCGATCGGGTTGGGCATGAGGGCCGTGGAACGGGGACTGAGCGTGCGGTTCCACCAGACCGCGGAACTCGTGCTCCAGCTCGGCAAGGCCAAACGCGACGGGAACCTCGACGCGATGCCCGGGGACATCGGCAGGGCCGACCTGATCATCCTGGACGAGTTCGGCTACGTGCCGTTCGACATCGACGGGGCGCGGCTGCTCTACCAGATCATCGCGGGCAGCTACGAGAGGCGGAGCATCGTGTCCGCCACGAACATTGAGTTCGGCAAATGGGGCACGATCTTCGCGGACGACAAGCTCGCGGCCGCGATCATCGACAGGATCGTGCACCACGGACGCCTTCTCGAGTTCACCGGACAGAGCCGCCGCGCCGGCGAAGCGCTCATGTTCGGCAGGACGTCCGCCGGGACCGCGTCCGGGTCCAAGGAGAAGACAAAGGAACAGGCCGGAACGCTCCTTGACTGAAACCGAAAATTTTTCGTGACTAACAACGAAACGCCGACTTGACTAAATACACACCAGGGTTATGGAATATGGGATGCTGCCGTCGACCGGCACCGTCGGCGACTCGTACGACAACGCCATGGCCGAAAGCGCCGACGGCGCGTACAAGACCGAGCTGGTATGGCGGCGCAGACCCTTCGCGGATCTGAAGGACCTGGAATTGGCGACGTTCCGGTGGGTCTCGTGGTGGAACTCGAAGCGCCTGCACCAGTCCCTGGGCTACAGGACACCCGAAGCGGTGGAAACCGAGTATCATCAACATCAAGCGGCACAAGCCGCCTCACTGTAAGGGCGGAACGTTTAAGTCATCAGTAACGGCAGGTGATGTGGAAGAGGCCTTCTCTCAAGTCCGAGAAGTGTTGAAGTTCGAAACGGGTATAACGACAAAGCTGGAGGGAAACGAGCTAAGGGTCAGCGGAAAAGGAATTAGCCGCGCTCTCAGGTGTCTGCCGGATATGGCTCCCAAAACTCGGGGAGAATCGGGTGATGAATTCTGGAAGTATCAGTTGACCCATGATGTGCCGGCTGTCGTTGAACAGATTCTCGACAAATGAAGTAACTGATTTGGTTCCTCCCCGTAGCGGGTAGGACCAAATCAGATTAGGAGTGCATTCATTAGGGTGCATATGTCTCAAGCATTATGCCGTGAGCTGGTTTATAGTCCCATAGCCTTAGCCATATGGTTGATCTGAGCGCGTCCTTTTGCGGGGCTGATTGGCTCCGGCCTCGTGTGGAGTATCTTATTGGTACGAAAATCCTCGGGGTGCTGGTCAAAATAGTCAATTGCCATCTTGCAGATTGACTGTAGTGCATTTATCGTCTCGATCAGTTTCGGGCAGTCTTGATAAGACATTGCCGAATAATCGTACCTTTTCGTTAGTCGATGTAGGAAGTCCTGTGTTTTCAGTTTGGCGGTATTCCGCACGCCGGGGCTATCGACAAGGATGAGGAATCCGCAGATCGTTGCCGCAAAATCATGTGTCAAAGGGTAAGTGCGGAATGCGTCGAATAGTTGTTTGGGGTTTTCTCCATGGTTGAGCTCTTTGACGCAGTTTTTCACATACAAGGTCGGTTTAATCTGTTTTTCGATACCGATCATTAGGCAGTTGTTGTGCGAAGAGGCATTGCGCATAATCCGGATGGATTGGAACAGATTCGTCGCGTTGTCTTTGTAGCTCCGCTGGTTTAAGTATGTCTTGTAGAGTTTGCATAGCGTACTGAAGTCAATCACTTCCCAAAGATTCCAAATTGAAGGATCTTCGAAATACTTGTTCAGCAAGCCTTCGGTGTAATTGGAGTGATGATAACGTGAGTTCGCATAGTCTCCATGGAATGAGAATTCACCGGCTTCGTCGAAGTTGTGCACGACGCTGTAGCCATCTTCATTGGCGTCTTCCATGATGAGTTGATTGAAACGCACTTTCAAGGCGTGTTCGAGGTTGAGACAAAGGTAGCTTAGTAGCGTTCGCAGGTGGCAGTCGATGGTGGATAGATCTGCGAGATATGCGAAATCCAGTCCACGGTACCGGCCGTTATCTCGCTCGAAATTGTTTTCGAAGGCTTTGAGCTTGAAGAAATACGTAAGGCTGGTTAGGAACTCTTGCGCGTCTGCTTCCGTGTACAGATTAAATGTGACGCCATGCGATTTCAGAGATTCGATCTGCTGACTTACGCTGTATTTCGGACGCCGCATAGCACCTCACAATAACCAATGGGGCGTACGCTACAAGAGCGCCGCCCCACCTGGTAGGACCCCTGACATAAAATCAAGGCCTTTTGTTCAATCAGCCACAAACTTACAGTGCGAAATAGCGCATGTCAAGCATGGAGTGTTGTCGCTATGCTCAATCTGCTGTGAACTTATCACATCCACGGCCATGGTCTTGGAAGCCGCTATTATTTGTACTTCCGCCGAGCCATCTCGCGACGGGCCTTGCAGGCCCACAAGCCTCCCTTGCCGATGAGCTCATTCAATTGCGTGGCGTTGAGCTGTTGGTAGTGCAGGTCTGTTGCGTAGGGAGGGAGACTCGCCTTCCATCCGGCAATGTCTGTGACGGAACCGTCGGCTTCGCCTGTTGCGGGATGATGAGTGGCGTTCTCGCTCGCGCCATCTTGCCGTCTTGCCAGTTCAGATGTCGGTTCTTTTGCCGTAAGGCCTTGCAAATCTTGCGTTTTCTCCGGGATCGCCCACGGATCGGCATCGTCGGACAAGGTGGGAAACGCCGTCTTGTCTGGTTCGTGCGGAACGTTGCAATAGCTTGGTTTTGACGAAGGTGGCAAGATGACAGTAGCTCTTGTGACAGCGACCGGATCCGGCACAGTTGCTTCTGGAGTCTCAGTTTGTTCACCGCTGAGGGTGTCCGTGGCTTCCGCACTCAAATCTTCTTCAGAGCTCTCCTGATTCGGATGATCCGCATAATCCGGCGACAGCCACCACCACATGTTGCCGTACTTCTTGCTTGCCAGCAGTGGCTTTGGGCGTCGTCTGCCGTCCAGAACTTGCTGCTTGCTGAATTCGCCTTTCGCTTCGTTGATTACTCTGTACGACGGCACACCCCAATGCAAGCCATCCGATGTGAGCTCCTTGTTGTGGCCGAAGTAGTCTTGGATGAACGTACGCACGTCACTGTCCTCGCGTTCGCTGGTGCCGTAAGCGCTCTGGTTGAGCGATTCCGCCGTATCGTCCGTTTCACCAAGCCAGCGGACATGTACGCAGCCAAGCAGCGGATTATCCTCCAACCGGTAGGCCAGGGCTCGCGGCATCGGATACAGATTGAACTTGACCGGTGCGAACAGCCGCTGCTCCTCATTCTCCGGATCCTTTGCCACCAGAAAAGCGGCTCGCGCTGCGCCGACGATGCCGATACTGCCTCCTCCGCGATATATCGCCGCTCCTTGGCCCTTATTGAGATGTCGCAGCGCGATAACCGTGCAGCCGGTTTCCTCACACAGCCTTTTGAGCGGAGCCATCACCTGCGCGCGGATATCCTGATCCTTGTAGCTGTTGGTGTCGCTGCCCCAAAACGACATCAACACATCCGCGACAATCAGGCCGATATGCTGCTCGCGCACAGCCTGTGCTATCTGTGGCAGTGCGTCGGTGAGCGTAATCGCTACCTCCTTGCCATCCTTGAAAACTTCCGATAGTGCGAACATCTTGGATGCGTCGCCTTGTGCGGCGCGAATGCGTGGGCTCACGGTGTCCGCCAGTCCATCTTCCGCAGTCAGCAGCAGCATGTTTGCGGGGTCGCGTCCAGCGGACCCATCCGGCCATACTGTTCCCGTGGTGACGTGAGCTGCGATATCTAAGGCCAAGGTGCTTTCTCCAGTCGCCGGATCGCCGTCAATCAGTACGATCTTTCCTTTGGGAATATGGCCCGGCCACAACCACAACGGTCGCTCCGGTTCCACATCAGCCAAACGGGTCAGCGAATAGGCGCGGGGCGTCAGTTTAGTCTTAAGCTCAGACTCAGGCTGGCTGCTTCGGAATCGTCGGTTCCGATATGTGACACGCGCGGCAGGTCGGGGCCAAAGGTGTCGAAACGGAGGGAACCTGGAGGGAACCGACAATCGGAAGGAACCAAAGCAAAACCCCGGAAACCGAATGATTTCAACGGCTTCCGGGGCTCCAATCCGGGCGGAGGATACGAGATTCGAACTCGTGAGGCTGTTACACCAACACGCTTTCCAAGCGTGCGCCATAGACCACTAGGCGAATCCTCCATTACGCTGTTTGCCGCGGCCTTTTGGCCTCAACAGACAACTCGAAGAGAATACCACAGACTCGCGGACAAGCAAAACCGTCGCGTGTTGTGCGTGTGTCGCGCTTGGCGGCTCGCGCGTCCGGGATCCCTCCGGCGCTCCGATGCCCGAATTCAGTAATTGTTCGAGCCGGCACCCTCGAAGCGCACGTTGAAGCCGCGCTCGTAGTGCAGGAACATGTCGGCGCCGTAGCGGTTCGTGTCGCGGTGGGTGAACAGCATGCGGAGGGCAAATGCGGTCTGCACGTCGTGCGGCAGGGCGCGGAACGCCTTGTGGGCGTTCCATCCCGTCTCGGTGATCGCCTGGTCGGGCACACCTACCAGCTTGTCGGCGTGCAGTCCGGCAAGAACCTGTCCGCCACGGCTTCCGGCGATTCCGCACTGTCCATCGCCGACACGCCCGAGACCCTGACCGACGCCAAGAAGCAGGCCTGGAAGTTCACCCAGATCGACCAGTCCGACACCGAGCGCCCCGACTTCAAGGCCTACGTCATCACCAATACGGACTGCAAGGTGCTCGTCGCCAAGGACGGCACCAACGCCTTCAGCGATGAGTCGGTGGAAGACGCCAAGTCCGACCCCGCGGCCCGGTGGATTTTCAACACGTCCGACGGTGCCACCTACCGGCTGCTCAACGCATCCGCGAAGCAGAACATCAACGTCGACGCGTTCGACCCGAAGGCCGGTGCGGCCGCTTCCGATGAGGAGGACGGCGATCTGACCGACAAGATCCTGGTCGAAGGTTCGGCGAACACCGAGAAGGACGGCGAATACACGCTGACGTATTCGGTGACCGACTCCGAAGGTGCGTCGTACACGGTCAAGCGTGTCGTGACCGTCAGGGAGAAGTCCGAGCCGACCGAACCGAGCAAGCCGATCGAACCGAGCAAGCCGATCGAACCGACCGAACTGACGAAGCCGACTGAGCCGACGAAACCCGGCGACACGGTGAAGCCGAACAAGCCGGATGCCGGCAACAAGCAGCCCGGCCTGTCGAAGACCGGCGCCTCTGTGAGCGGCGTGTTCGGCGCGTTCGCGGCACTGCTCGCAGCCGGCCGGTCACCTATTCGGTGGCCGGCCGACTTTTTGTTGACTGCCGGGGCCTCACGCGGGAGGTGAAGTCCACCCATCCCCGCCAAAGTCCCATCTGAGTGTCTTCGGATGGGACTTTCGCCGGAACAAGTCGAAAGGAACCGGGGCCGGGACTCATGGGCTGGCGCATTGCCAGTCGGCCCTGTGTTCGTGTCGCGTGGGATGATGGTGGCATGGTGACATCGAACGTTGTGGAGTTTGCGGGGAAAGCGCGCATGCCGCGCCTCGGCATGGGAACGATGGCGCTCTCTATCGAGGGACGCCCGGACCGGGCGACGGCCATCGGCACGATCCATGCCGCGCTTGACGCCGGAGTGCGTTATCTCGACACCGCATGGTCGTATTATCTGCCAAGCGAACCGGGGCCTGACGGTACAGGCGTGCCGCGTGATTTCGGGTACGGCGAGATGCTGGTTCATGCGGCGCTCGCCAGCTGGAGCGGTCCGCGCGATGAGGTTCTGGTCGCCACGAAGACTGGTTATCGCCGAACGCTGGAAGTGACGAACCGCGACGCGGAAGATCCTCAGCAATCCCCGGGCGACGGCGCGAGCGCATCCGCATCCGAGCGACAGCACCTGCAGGCGGCTGGCAGCCGGTACGGGTGGATGGCCGACTCGCGCCCGGAGACGATGATTCGTGACGCGAAGGAGTCCGCTCTCCGCCTCGGCGTCGACGCGCTCGATCTGTTGTATTCGCATGGCCCTGACCCCGCGGTTCCGTATGAGGATACGGTCGGCGCGCTGAAAACCTTGCTGGATGAGGGCGTGATTCGGTTCGCCGGCATCTCGCGCGTGGACAATGCGCAGATTGACACCGCCCGTGGGATTCTCGGCGACCGTCTGATTGCGGTGCAGAACCAGTTCTCGCCATCGCATCCCGACCCCGAGCATACGATGGGTCACTGTGCCGATCTCGGTCTTGATTTTGTGTGCTGGTCGCCGCTCGGCGGGTTCCTGGACGCATTCGACAGTCATGCGTATGATCCGTTCCGCACGGTCGCAGCGGCCCGCGGCGTCTCGTACCAGCGTGTGGTGCTCGCGTGGGAGCTGACCAGATATGACCGTCTGTTCGCCATTCCCAGTGCCCGCAACCCGCATGAGGTCCGGGACTCGTTCGCCGCAGTCAATCTCACGCTCGCCCCTGAGGAGCTGTCTTTACTGCCGTGAATCAACGCTATGAGTCACCGTCATAAATACGGAACAGGCTCGTCGTCAAACGAGCCTGAGATACATGCTGGTGGTTCCGGGAATCGGTTGAAAACCGAAATGCGCATAGAACGCGCGTGCTTTATCGTCGTAAGGTTCCACAATGAGCGCACGTGACCCTAGTGCGCCGCTGACAGATCGTGCTCGCAGTGCCGAATATGCACTCAGCGTGTAGAATCTCGCCGGTTCACCTGACGCAGTGAATGACACGTACGCGACGGCCGTCCCATGCTGGGCCGATGACGGTGCGCGTTGTGCGGCCCACTTGTCGATGAACGGTACTCCACAAGAGAACTTCCCCCATTCTCTCTTCCGGGCCGAGCTTGCGCGGACGTTGGAAATGATGGATCATGCCCACTGCGGATCCCTTTCCATGAGTTTTTCGGCTGCTGGTGGAACCGGCTGATCCAATGCCTGTATGAAATCTTCGAATGCCTGTGATTCCAGATGCAGGACGGTTGCTTCTTCTATATCCTTACGGGCTGATTCCAGGAGATGGCGAGCGGTCCATTGCGTGAGCGTGCTGCCGGTCAGCTCGGCGGCACGCTCGATGAGCTGCCGTTGCGCATCCGTCAGTCGAATGTCAAGCCGGGACGTTTTCTGTTTCGATACCGTTTGCTTCGTTAGTGTCGCCATAGAATTGTTGTACGGAAAAAGCGTACAGATCAAGTTAGTAGCAGGGGAGTAAGGCGCGGACATATAATCACATACTGTAAATTGTTTACGGTGTGAGATAATATTACAGATGTTTGCACGATGTATATGCCGCTGGAATGTATTGGCGGTACTCCGCGGAGCGCGGTGGTGCGGCAATGGTCGAATCGGAAGGCGGTGCGAAATGGGTTTTGAGCGGGAGGCACTCAGCGAACTGTACGCCAGCGTGTGGGGCAACCGTTCCAAGATGCAGAAGGAGTTCGCGCGCGGCGCGCATGGCGAGCCATTCATTCTGCACGAGCTCGCACTGCGCGGCACCATGACGCCGTCGCAGCTCGCCAGTTCGCTGAAGGCCAGCTCCGGCCGCATCTCCACAGTGCTTGCCGCTCTGGAGAAAAAAGGGTTGATCACCCGAGACATCGACCCGGACGACCGCCGCATCATCCGCGTGAACCTTACGGATGCTGGGCGAGAGCGGTCCAAGTGCGACTTGGAGGAGATGCGTTCGGCAATCTGTTGGATCTTCTCGCAGATGGGGGAGCGGCGCACGCGCGAGTTCGTTGATCTGCTGTCGGAGTTCTCGACATACATGGCCATCTGCCATCCCGGCGCTCCGCGCCCGACCCCCGATGAGGTGCGGGCCGCGTTCGCCGAGCGTGACAGGCGTGTCGCCGATCATATGCGGACCGAGCGCGCGAAGGCCGGCGAGGAGTAGCTTCTTCCGCCGGCTGCGAATGACGTGGGCGGCGCGCGTGCCGTGTCTCTCGTGCGCAGCCAGCGCAAAGCGCGCCATTCACAGCGAATACACAGAATAATGCGTAATATCTTACACTGTAAGTAATCTAACAACAGAAACTAATTCGGGCATCGGATATCGATGCCGCGGCAAATAACGTAACCAATCACCAACAAAACACAAGGGGAAAGCCAATGCTTCGCATCCTGAAATACCTCTCCAAAGCGGAGATCGGTCAGATGCTCATCGCCCTGGTGACCATCGTCGGGCAGGTCTTCTTCGACCTCAAACTGCCCGATTACATGTCAGACATCACCACGCTCGTCGAGACGCCGGGCAGCGCGATGAGCGACATCTGGATCGCCGGCGGCAAGATGCTGCTCATCTCCCTCGGCTCCGTCGCCTGTGCCATCGTCACCGGCTACATCTCCGCACGCGTCGGCTCGTCATTCACCCAGCGCCTGCGCTCGCTCGAATTCCGCAAGGTCGAATCCTATGGCCCCGCCGAAATGAGCAAATTCTCCACCGCGAGCCTCATCACCCGCTCCACCAACGACATCACGCAGATCCAGATGTTCATCACCATCGGCCTGCAGCTCATCGTCAAGTCGCCGATCATGGCCGTATGGGCCATATGCAAGATCGCCGGCGAAGGTTTCGAATGGACTCTCGCCACCGGCATCACCGTCGTCATCCTGCTCGTCGCCGTCGTCATCATGATGGCCATGGTCATGCCCAAGTTCAAGGCCATGCAGAAGCTCACCGACAACATCAACCTCGTGGCCCGCGAAAACCTCACCGGCCTGCGCGTCGTGCGCGCCTACAACGCTGAGGACTACCAGGAGGCCAAGTTCACCAAGGCCAACAAGGACCTCACCGACACGCAGCTGTTCACCAACCGCGTCATGGCGTTCATGATGCCGCTGATGAACACCGTCCTGAACGGCCTGATGCTCGCCGTCTACTGGATCGGCGCCTATCTGATCGACGCCGCCGGCCTGACGGACAAGCTCAACGTGTTCTCCAACATGGTCGTCTTCTCCAACTACTCCGTGCAGGTCATCATGAGCTTCCTGCTGATGAGCATGGTATTCGTGCTCTGGCCGCGCGCCGACGTGTCCGCGCAGCGCGTGCTCGAAGTGCTCGACACCGATCCGATCGTCAAAACCGGCACCAAGACCGCCGCCGACGTGGCGCGTCTGGGCGGCGGGAAAACCGGCACCGTCGAGTTCCGCAACGTGAGCTTCACCTACCCCGACTCACGCGAGGCGACGCTCGAAGGCATCGACTTCACCGCCGAAAAGGGCCAGACCGTCGCGTTCATCGGCTCCACCGGCTCCGGCAAGTCCAGCCTCATCAACCTCGTGCCGCGCTTCTACGACGTGTCGGCCGGGCAGGTGCTCGTCGACGGTGTGGACGTGCGCGAATACGATCTGAAAGCCCTTCGCGACAAGATCGGATACGTGCCGCAGCAGTCCGTGCTGTTCAAGGGCACGGTCGCATCCAACGTGAGCTACGGCGACGACGTGAACGGGGCAAGCTCCGCGGACGTCGAAATGGCCGACACCTCCACTCCGGCCGGCCGCAAACGCGAAGCCGAACTCATCGCCGCGGGCAAGAGAGCGGAAGGCGCCGCAATGCCGGCTGAACAGATGAACCGGGTCAAGGCGGCGGCCGGCGTCGCTCAGGCCACCGAGTTCGTCGAGCGCATGGACGGCACATACACCGCCCCGATCGCACAAGGCGGGTCCAACGTCTCCGGCGGCCAGAAGCAGCGCCTGTCAATCGCGCGCGCCGTCTACCGCCACCCCGAAATCCTGATCTTCGACGACTCGTTCTCCGCGCTCGACTTCAAGACCGACCGCGAAGTTCGCGACGCACTCGCCAAAGAAGCCAAGGGATCCACCAAGCTCATCGTCGCCCAGCGCATCGGCACGATCATGAACGCCGACCGCATCATCGTGCTCGATGACGGCAAGGTCGTCGGCCAAGGCACCCATCAGGAACTGCTCGACACATGCGATGTCTACCGTCAGATCGCCGAATCCCAGCTCAGTCAGTCGGAACTGACCGCGTGAGATCAATACGGACTTTTAAGGAGTAACAAATGCCAGGACCAAGAGGACCAATGGGCGGCGGCCGCACGGTCGAAAAGCCTGCCAATTTCGGCAACGTGATGGGCAAGCTCGTCCACTACTGCCGCAACTACCTGCCCGTCATCATCATTGCGCTCGTGCTGGGCGCGGCCGGCACGATATGCCAGATCATCGGACCGGACAAACTCAAGGACATGACCAACGAGATCGTCAAGGGACTGCCGGCCGTCGTGAACGGCAAGCCGGTGATGAACTCGGTCGATTTCAACGCCGTCGGCCGCATCGCCTGGCTGCTCGTCGCACTGTACGTCGGCTACGCGGTGCTCAGCTACGTGCAAAGCTGGATGATGGCGAACGTCACCCAGCGCACCGCCCAGCGCCTGCGCGAATCGATCTCGGTCAAAATCAACAAGCTGCCGCTCAAATACTTCGACAAGGTCAGCTACGGCGACGTACTCTCCCGCATCACCAACGACGTCGACGCCATCGGCCAGACGCTCGGCCAGTCCCTCGGCTCGCTCATCACCTCGGCGACGCTGTTCGTTGGCGCGCTCGTCATGATGTTCTACAACAACGTCATCATGACCCTGTGCGCGATCGGCGCGAGCATACTGGGACTCATCATCATGATGGTCATCATGAAATCCTCGCAGAAATACTTCGCCCGCCAGCAGATGGCGCTCGGCAACGTCAACGGCCACGTCGAGGAGATGTACGCCGGTCACCTCATCGTCAAGGCGTACAACGGCGAGGCCGACTCAATCCGCCGCTTCGAGAAGTACAACGCCGACCTGTACGAATCCGGCTGGAAATCGCAGTTCCTGTCAGGCCTGATGATGCCGCTGATGAACTTCGTCGGCAACTTCGGCTACGTGATCGTGTGCGTGGTCGGTGCGGCGCTCGCCATGGACGGACAGATCGAATTCGGCGTGATCGTCGCGTTCATGATGTACATCCGCCTGTTCACCCAGCCGTTGAGCCAGTTCGCGCAGGCGTTCCAGAACCTGCAGCGATGCGCGGCCGCCGCCGAGCGCGTGTTCGGCTTCCTCGAAGAGCCGGAGATGGATGCGGAACCGACCAAGGCCGAACTCGGCGTGGCTGATGCCGCTGCGAGCACGGCGCGGACGGACAGCGGCAAGCTGGCGCATCGCGGCACTCGCGCGAATGCCACCGCCGGTATGACGGCTTCGCAGCGTTCGCAGCTGCTCGGCTACGATGCGGCCGGCAACCCCCGGACCGTGCGCGGCGACGTCGAATTCAGTCACGTGCGATTCGGCTATGAGCCCGACAAGCCGATCATCCACGACTTCTCGGCAAGCGTCTCCGCCGGCCAGAAAGTCGCCATCGTCGGTCCGACCGGCGCCGGCAAAACCACTATGGTCAACCTGCTGATGCGCTTCTACGAGATCTCCGGCGGCTCCATCTCCATCGACGGCATCGACACCACTTCCGTGCCGCGCTGGAACGTACACGACCAGTTCTCCATGGTCCTGCAGGATACATGGGTGTTCCGTGGCACCGTGCGCGAAAACATCGCCTACTCCAAGCCCGGCGTCACCGACGAGCAGATCGTCTCCGCATGCAAGGCCGTCGGACTCGACCACTTCGTGCGCTCTCTGCCGCAGGGCTACGACACCGTGCTCGACGACAACACCTCGCTCTCCCAAGGACAGCGCCAGCTGCTCACCATCGCCCGCGCCATGGTGCAGGACGCTCCGATCCTCATCCTTGACGAAGCCACCTCCTCCGTCGACACCCGCACCGAAGAACTCATCCAAAAGGCCATGGATGCGTTGACCGTGGGGCGCACGAGCTTCGTCATCGCGCACCGCCTCTCCACCATCTGCGACGCCGACATGATTCTCGTCATGAACCACGGCGACGTGATCGAGCGCGGTACCCACGAGGAACTGCTCGCGGCGGGAGGGTTTTACGCCGACCTCTACAACAGCCAATTCACACTCACCGATTGATGGAGCGCCCGTTGCGTTGCGGAGGACTCGACGTACCATCGTACGCCGTCGTTCTCCGCGCCTTGCGGTCGCGCGCGTCAGTTAGTTTGTTGCGCTCGCTGGATTGATGAGGCTGACAGCCCGGTGAACTTACGCATGGCAGTGCGCCGTGCGTGGGCTCGCCGGGCTGTTTGCTATGTAGGCGAGTGATGGGCGGAGAATTTCCTATATATGGTGCGCGACGGGTTCGGGGACTGTGGTTTGCGTCCCTAAGTGCGCGCCGAAACGACAAGTGCGCGAATATAGCGACGCAAACGGGAGAAGGATTGTTGAGAGCGGATGCGCTGGTGCGGCAGATGGCCGGTGTGCTTCCATAGAACATGATTGTGACGAGAGCAGAGGAGCGTCCGGCGCGTATCGCCCTCTCGGTCTGCCACACAATGCGTTTTTCGATGGTTTTTGGGCTGGTGTGGTACGCGGGCATCGGAGGAGTCGTTTCGGTCCGTTGAAAAATGGCGGTTCTGCGGTGCATGTTGTGCCACACCACGTGATGTGAGGGCTCACATTTCATTGTGAGGCAGACTGGCTGGCCACACAATGCGATTTTGATGTGATTCTGCGCTGGTGTGGTACGCGACCGGCTGCGCTGACGACTTGGCCGGCCGATGGCGCGGATGGTGTGCTCCCGCTGTCAGGAGCTGCCGAGCGTAGCGAGGCTGGGGGTGGTCTTGCGGATGCTGGAGCTCGTTCTTCCCGGCGGCCCTGCACCCTGTGATAATAATGTCAAGAATGTTACGTAATTCTGGGAACGTCGGTATCCAGGGACTCTCTGAGAGCTGTGATTCCAATTGAAGACACAAGTCGTCGACGGACTTGATTCTTTTAGTAAACAATGTATATATTAACATGAACCGGCAAAGTTGCTGGCTGCCCTATAGGAGAAAGAACCAAATATGAAACATAGAGCGATGTCATCGCGTCTGATGCCACTGGTGGCGTCCTGCGCGACGGTCGGCATGCTGCTGGCCGGACTACCTGCGTCGGCCGTCGCGGTCGGCACGACGAGAGCGGCAGCGTCCGACGCCTCGTCCTCCACCACAGCAACCATCACCCCCTCCGCCGATACCACGTTGCAGACGTGGACGAGCGAGAAGAATTCCTCAATGGCGTCCAAGCCGTACATCGGCGCACTGCAAGGGCCCTCGCAAGGCGTGTTCGGCGAGAAGTTCGAGTCCACGGATGCCGCGGACACCACCGATCTGAAGACCGGCCTGCTGACGTTCGACCTGAGCGCCTACGACCATGCCCCCGATTCCGCAACGTTCGCGATGACGTACCTCGGCTACCGCGGCAACCCGACGGCCACCGACACCGACACCATCAAGGTGACCCCCGTCGACACCACCGTGTGCACCAATAACGCCACAGACTGCGGCGCGAATGTCGCGACCGGCGCGACCAAGCCGAAGTTCAGCATCAACGACTCCTCATTCGTCGCCGAGTCCAAGCCGTTCGAGTACGGTACGACGGTTTACACGGGCGACGCCATCACCGTGGTTCCCGCCAATACCAAGAAGGTCACCGTAGATGTGACCGAAATCGTGCGCCAGCAGTTCGCCGAAGGCAAGAAGGTCATCACCCTGGCCGTGGGCGAGACCAAGAAGACCGAGGTTCGTTTCGCCAGTTCCGAAGGCACGACGTCCCTGAACGGCGCGACCGCAGACATGGCTCCGAACCTGACCGTTTCCGTGTCCGCCAAGGACGCTCTCAAGCCCTCCGCCGACACCACATTGCAGGCATGGGCCGGCGAGAAGAACGAGAAGAAGAACACTGCGGCCTATGTCGGCGCGCTGCAGCCGGAAGGCGATTACGGCGACTTCGGTGAGAAGTTCAAGTCCACCGACGTCCACGATGTCACAGACGCCAAGATGGGTCTGATGACGTTCGACCTGTCCGATTACACCGCGGCGCCCGAGCACTCCATCCTCACCTTGACGTATCTGGGCTACGCCGGTGCAGACAAGACCGCCACGGCCACCGATAAGGTCAAGGTGGTCGCTGTTGACACGTCGCGGTGCACCGGCACCGCTCCCTGCGACCCCAACAATGCCACGTGGGCGAACCGCCCGGACTTCGAGGTGACCGATGCCACGAAGACCGCGACGTCCCATGCGTTCGCTTATGGATCTAAGAAGTATTCTGATCGCATGACCGTCGAATCGGGCAACGCCAAGAAGGTTCTGCTCGACGTGTCCGACATCATCAAAGCTGAGTTCGCCAAGTTCGGCGACGGCGCCACCGAGAAGAAGATCACGCTGGCCCTGGGCGAGCTCAACAAGTCCGACATGCGTTTCGGCAGCAAGGAAGTCACCTCGCTGACCGGCGCCACCGAGGCCATGCAGCCGACCTTGTCCGTCACCAAGAAGCCGAAGGCATACACGCTGAGCATCGAAGGCCCGACCAAGGTCAAGTACCAGAAGGGCGAGGCGTTCGACAAGGCCGGACTCGTGGTCAAGGCCACCAGCACGGCCGATGGCACGGTCAAGACGCTGACCGAAGGCAACGGTGAGGACAACTACACCATCGACACCAGCGCTTTCGATAGTGCCAGCATCGGCGTATACCCTATTACCGTGAAGTACAACAGGGACCCCGAAATCACCGCTTCGTTCAACGCCTATGTCATCGCCAGTGTCGAGGACGGCGGAGACGGCGACACCAGCAAAGACGACTGGCTGTGGTACAAGCAGCCCGCGTCGCAGACCGACGCCACCGCCACCGCCGGCGGCAATTACGGCAACCCCGACAACAACCGTTGGCAGCAGACCACCTTGCCGTTCGGCAACGGCAAGATCGGCGGCACCGTCTGGGGCGAGGTCAGCCGTGAACGCGTCACCTTCAACGAGGAGACGCTGTGGACCGGCGGCCCCGGATCCACGACCAGCTACAACGGCGGCAACAACGAGACCAAGGGTCAGAACGGCGCCACGCTGCGCGCGCTCAACAAGCAGCTCGCGAACGGCGCCGAGACGGTCAATCCCGGCAACCTGACCGGCGGCGAGAACGCGGCCGAGCAGGGCAACTACCTGAACTGGGGCGACATCTACCTCGACTACGGGTTCAACGACACGACCGTCACCGAATACCGCCGCGACCTGAACCTGAGCAAGGGCAAGGCCGACGTCACGTTCAAGCATGACGGCGTCACCTACACGCGCGAATACTTCGCGTCGAACCCCGACAATGTCATGGTCGCCCGCCTCACGGCCAGCAAAGCCGGCAAGCTGAACTTCAACGTCAGCATGCCGACCAACACGAACTACTCCAAGACCGGCGAAACCACGACGGTCAAGGGTGACACGCTCACCGTCAAGGGCGCTCTCGGCAACAACGGCCTGCTGTACAACTCGCAGATCAAGGTCGTCCTCGACAACGGTGAGGGCACGCTCTCCGAAGGCGCCGACGGCGCTTCGCTGAAGGTCTCCGACGCGAAGGCGGTCACGCTGTACATCGCCGCCGCGACGGACTACAAGCAGAAGTATCCGTCCTACCGCACCGGCGAAACCGCCACCGAGGTGAACACCCGCGTCGCCAAGGTCGTGCAGGACGCCGCCAACAAGGGCTACACCGCCGTCAAGAAAGCACACATCGCCGATCATTCCGCCATCTACGACCGTGTGAAGATCGATTTGGGCCAGTCCGGCCACAGCTCCGACGGCGCCGTCGCCACCGACGCACTGCTCAAGGCGTACCAGAGGGGCTCCGCAACCACCGCGCAGAAGCGCGAGCTGGAAACGCTGGTGTACAAGTACGGCCGCTACCTGACCATCGGCTCCTCCCGTGAGAACAGCCAGCTGCCCAGCAACCTGCAGGGCATCTGGTCGGTCACCGCAGACGACAACGCCCACGGCAACACGCCTTGGGGCTCCGACTTCCACATGAACGTGAACCTCCAGATGAACTACTGGCCGACCTATTCGGCCAACATGGGAGAGCTCGCCGAGCCGCTCATCGAGTATGTGGAGGGTCTGGTCAAGCCCGGCCGTGTGACCGCCAAGGTCTACGCGGGCGCGGAGACGACGAACCCCGAGACCACGCCGATCGGCGAGGGCGAGGGCTACATGGCCCACACCGAGAACACCGCCTACGGCTGGACCGCACCCGGTCAATCGTTCTCGTGGGGTTGGAGCCCGGCCGCCGTGCCGTGGATCCTGCAGAACGTGTACGAGGCGTACGAGTACTCCGGCGACCCTGCCCTGCTTGATCGCGTGTACGCGCTGCTCAAGGAGGAATCGCACTTCTACGTCAACTACATGCTGCACAAGGCCGGCTCCAGCTCCGGTGACCGCCTGACTACCGGCGTCGCGTACTCGCCCGAACAGGGCCCGCTGGGCACCGACGGCAACACGTACGAGAGCTCGCTCGTGTGGCAGATGCTCAACGACGCCATCGAGGCGGCCAAGGCCAAGGGAGATCCGGACGGTCTGGTCGGCGATACCACCGACTGCTCGACCGACAACTGGGCCAAGGACGACAACGGCAACTTCGCCGATGCGAACGCCAACCGTTCCTGGAGCTGCGCCAAGAGCCTGCTCAAGCCGATCGAGGTCGGCAACTCCGGCCAGATCAAGGAATGGTACTTCGAAGGTGCGCTCGGCAAGAAGAAGGATGGATCCGCCATCAGCGGCTACCAGGCGGACAACCAGCACCGTCACATGTCCCACCTGCTCGGACTGTTCCCCGGTGATTTGATCACCATCGACAACTCCGAGTACATGGATGCGGCCAAGACCTCGCTGAGGTACCGCTGCTTCAAGGGCAGCGTGCTGCAGTCCAACACCGGCTGGGCCATTGGACAGCGCATCAATTCGTGGGCTCGCACCGGCGACGGCAACACCACGTACCAGCTGGTCGAGCTGCAGCTCAAGAACGCGATGTATGCAAACCTGTTCGATTACCATGCACCGTTCCAGATTGACGGCAACTTCGGCAACACCTCCGGTGTCGACGAAATGCTGCTGCAGTCCAACTCCACCTTCACCGACACCGACGGCAAGAAGTACGTGAACTACACGAACATCCTGCCCGCCCTGCCCGATGCATGGGCGAGCGGCTCGGTGAGCGGCCTCGTGGCCCGCGGCAACTTCACCGTCGGCACGACCTGGAAGAACGGCAAGGCCACCGAAGTCAAGCTGACCTCCAACAAGGGCAAGCAGGCGGCCGTCAAGATCACCGCCGGCGGCGCCCAGAACTACGAGGTCAAGAACGGTGACACCGCCGTGAACGCCAAGGTCGTGACCAACGCGGACGGCGCCTCGCTGCTCGTGTTCGATACCACCGCAGGCACCACGTACACGATCACGAAGAAGGCGAGCGCCAACGTGCCCGTCACCGGCGTGACCGTGACCGGCGCCAACACCGCCACCGCAGGCGACACCGTCACTCTTACGGCGACCGTCGCCCCGGCCGACGCGACCGACAAGTCCGTCACCTGGTCGACCTCCGACGCCGCCGTAGCTACGGTCAACGCCAACGGCGTGGTGACCACGAAGAAGGCCGGCAAGGTGACCATCACCGCCACGTCGAACGGCGACAAGACGAAGTTCGGTTCCATCGAGATCACCGTCTCCGCCGCGACCGTGCCCGTCACCAGCGTCACCGTTGCCGGCGCCGCCGCGATGACCGTCGATGGAGAGCAGACCCTGACGGCGACCGTCGCCCCGGCCGATGCGACCGACAAGACGGTCACGTGGAAGTCCTCCGACGTCACTGTGGCGACGGTTGACGTCAACGGCAAGGTCGTCGCGAAGAAGGCCGGCGAAGTGACGATCACCGCCACGGCCGGTGGCGTGTCCGGCACGCTGAAGATCACGGTGAGCAACAAGGCCCCGACCGTCATCCCGGTCCAGTCCGTGACCGTGACAGGCAAGCAGGAGCTCGTCGAAGGCGCCTCCACGACCCTGACGGCGACCGTCGCCCCGGCTGACGCGACCGACAAGACGGTCACGTGGAAGTCGAGCGACGAGTCCGTCGCTACGGTCGACAAGGACGGCGTCGTGACCGCCAAGAAGGCCGGCACGGTGACGATCACCGCCACGGCCGGTGGCGTGTCCGGCACGCTCCACATCACCGTGACGGTCAAGCCCGTCGAGACCGTCCCCGTCACCAGCGTGGAGGTCACCGTCGAGGCCGGCACCACCGTCTCCGTCGGCAAGACACTCCAGGCCACCGCGACCGTCAAGCCCGGCAACGCCACCAACAAGAAGGTGATGTGGAAGTCGAGCGACGAATCCATCGCGACGGTCGACGCCAACGGCGTCATCACCGCGAAGAAGGCCGGCAAGGTCGTCATCACGGCCACCTCGACCGACGGCACGGACAAGTCCGGCAGCGTCGAGATCACCGTCGCGGATGAGACCAAGCCGACGCCCGACCACAAGTCCGTCAAGGCCGATACCGGCGACGTGACCGCCGGCAAGACCGGTACGGTCACTGAGCCGAAGGACGTGGCGGGCTGGAAGAGCCGCTCCATCATCAAGCAAGGCAAGCTCGGCAAGGCCGAAATCGCCGACGGCACGCTCGTGTATGCGGCCGGCGACAAGACCGGTGACGACAGCTTCGTCGTGCAGTACACGATGGCCGACGGCACGGTCATCGACGTGACCTACAGCGTCACGGTCAAGGCCGCCGAAACCGGCAAGAACGACGGCGATGGCAAGGGCGACGGTGTCGCGAAGACCGGCGCCGCCGTCGGCGCGCTCGCCGGCCTCGGCCTGATGCTGCTCGCCGTCGGAGTGAGCGTGGTGATGATTCGCCGCAAGCGCTCCGCCTGATCCCCAGTCAGACCGGCCAGCCGTGACCGGTCGGCCTGACTGACTCTCTTTTCTCCACCGTCCCCCGTCGGATAAACCCCGGCGGGGGACGGTGGCTTGTTGCGGCCGGTCTGCCGTCGCGCGCGGCGTGGCCTGCAGACGGGTGCCGCACGTCACGCTCATGCGCGATACTGGAGACATGAAGATTTCCGCTGATTTCACGGTGATGCCCGACGACTTCGCCAAAGCCGCCGCGCCCGAATACCGCACCGACGGCGTGCCCGTCATCTCCTTCCCGTTCTATATCGACGAGATCGATCCCGCCGCCCGGTACCTGCACTGGGCGTTCACCGACCCCGACTCCATCCCGGTCTGCGGATTCGAATGGATTCACTGGACGGTCGCCAATCTGCCCATCGACGCGCTGATGTACGACTTCAACGATTCCCATGCACTGCAGATTCCGCCGGACTTCTCCCGGCAGCTGCCCTCCATGATTCCCGAGACCGTGCAGGGCCGCACGTCGGCCGCGAGCAAGCTGGTCGGCAGCACGAATCCGCAGGTGACGATGCGCTACAACGGGCCCCAGCCGCCCGACAAGGACCACGACTATTCGCTGCACGTGTGGGGCACCGCGAAGCCGTTGACGGGTCTGAACCAAGGATTCTGGCTCAACGAGCTGTTCCACGCGCTGCGTGACGTCGACCACGTCACCGATCAGGGTGTGATGTTCATCACCGGAAAAGCCTGAGGGCTGATGCCGTATACTCCCGTACGGAGTCATACACTCATGTGACAGGAGGCGCGCCGCGGATGCGCGCCGCAACGTGCACACGACAGCGTGTGCACAGCAAGAAAGGACAGTACCGAATACTATGGCATGCACCACGATTCTGGTCGGCAAGGACGCCAGCTATGACGGTTCGACCATCATCGCCCGCAACGAGGATTCCGCCAACGGCGAATTCAACCCGAAGCGGTTCATCGTCGTCAAGCCCGATGAACAGCCGCGCGAATACCGCAGCGTCATCAGCCACCTGACCATTGACCTGCCCGACGATCCGCTGCAGTACACCGCAGTGCCGAACGCCGACCTGAAGGAAGGCATCTGGGGCGAGGCCGGCGTCAACGAGGCGAACGTGGCCATGAGCGCCACCGAAACGCTGACCACCAACGAGCGCGTGCTCGGCGCCGACCCGTTTGTGGAATACCGGGCGGCACGCGGACGGGAAGGTGACTCGGATTACGAGCCGGCCGTGCCCGGCGGCATCGGCGAGGAGGACTTCCTGACCATCGTGCTGCCGTACGTCACCACCGCGCGTGAGGGCGTGCAGCGGCTTGGCAACCTTCTTGAGGAATACGGCACCTATGAGATGAACGGTGTCGCGTTCTCGGACGCCGACGAGATTTGGTGGCTGGAAACCGTCGGTGGCCATCACTGGATCGCCAAGCGCGTGCCCGACGAAGCGTATGTGACGATGCCGAACCAGCTCGGCATCGACGAATTCGACCTCGATGACGCCCTCGGTGAGCAGGAGAACCACATGTGCTCCGAGGACCTGGTCGAATTCATCGAGCGCAATCACCTTGATCTGGCCGTCGAATCGACGTCGCCGTTCAACCCGCGTGATGCCTTCGGCTCGCACTCCGACTCTGATCACGTGTACAACACGCCGCGCGCATGGGTCATGCAGCGGTTCCTCAACCCGTACGACGAGATGTGGGACGGCCCCGAGGCCGACCACCGCCCGGACAGCGACGACATCCCGTGGGCCCGTCAGCCCGAGCGCAAGGTGACGATCGAGGACGTAAAGTACGTGCTCAGCTCGCACTATCAGGGCACGCCATTCGACCCGTACGGCCACCTCGGCGACGAGCACACACGCCACATGTACCGCCCGATCGGCATCAACCGCCAGAGCCAGCTGGCCGTCATGCAGATTCGCCCGTACCGTCCGCAGTCGGACCGCGCGATCCAGTGGATCGCCTACGGCTCCAACCCGTTCAACACGCTGGTGCCGTTCTACCCGAACGTCAACGAGACGCCGAAGTATCTGGAAGACACGACCACGCGCGTGACTTCCGAGAACTTCTACTGGGAGAACCGCATCATCGCCGCGTTGTGCGACGCGGCGTTCGCGGAGACCTCCAACGCCATCGAGCGCTATCAGGAGAAGACCGGCGCGATGGGCCACCGTCTGATCGCCGCCACCGACGAGCAGGTCGCGCGTCTGGGCGGTGCCGACGAGGCCGCGGCCGCCTTGGCCGACGCGGAGTTGGAGGCGACGAACGTGGACGGCGACGTCGAGCCGATGGATCCCGAGGACATCATCGACGCGACCCGTAACGACGAGGTGCGCGACATCCTCGCCGCCGCCAACCAGACCATGGCCGACCAGCTCAAGACCGAGACCGACCAGCTGCTCGACACCGTGCTCTACACCGTGAGCATGAAGATGAAGAACGGCTTCAACCGCTCCGACAACTGATGCGCTGAGAGGCTCCCGGCCAAGCGTTTTCGGCCGCCGGCCGCTTCGACGGTATGCAAGCGTCATACATCTACAGAAAGGTTCACCTACTGATGACTACTATCGAGGAGTTCACCAGCCAGTACGGGCTGGTCAAGAAGATCGACGCCTTCGGGTTTATGAAGTACCTGCACGACAATCCCGACGCGCCGCGCAAGCACGGCAAGGTCGTGCTCGTCACCGCCGATACGCCGCTCAAGGCGTCGCGCGGCGAGGGCAAGACCACGACGACGATCGCGCTGATCGATGCGCTGCGGGCTCGCGGCATCGACGCGGCCGCCGTGCTGCGCCAGCCGAGCATGGGCATCACCGCCGCCGGTTCCAAAGGCGGTGCCTCGGGCGGCGGCAAGGCTTCGCTGACCCACCCCGAGCTCATCGACTGGGGCCTGTGCGGTGAGATGGCCGCCATCGCCGCCGCGCAGAACCTGCTCGTCTCCTTCGCCGAGAAGGCTGTGGACGAGGGGCGTATCGACACGATCCTCGTGCCGCGCGTCTCCGAAGTGCCGTCCCGCTCGCTGCGTTCCATCACCGTGGACGCAGGCAAGAACAACGTCGCCGAGAAGGTCGTGCTCACCCCGACGTCCGAGCTGATGCAGATCGTCGTGCTGTCCCGTTCGATGGATGAGATCGGCGAGCGCGTGGCCGCGATGATCGCCGGCACGAAGAACGGCGAACCAGTCAAGTTCGGCGACTTCATCGACCTGTGGCGCATCACCGATATGCTCGCCGATGCGGTCAAGCCGGCGCTCACTGAGACGGTGAACGGCTCGCCGGTGTATGTGCATGGCGGCCCGTTCGCCAACGTGTCGATCGGCATCCCGACGCTGGTCTCCGTGGAGCTGGCGTGCGCCCTGCACGATGTGGTCATCGTCGAGGCCGGTTACGGCACCGACGCCGGAGCGCAGAAGTGGCTCGACATCGCCTGCCGCGAGTATGGCGCGCAGTGGCCGTCCGCGGCGGTCGTCGTGACCCGCGCCTCGACGTGGCGCGATGACCCGGAGCTGGCGTGGCGCTACCCGTTCCACGTGGACCGCTTGGAGAAGCTCGACATTCCGGCGTTCCCGCTGGTGAACCTGTGGGACGGCGAGGACGATCAGATTCCCGAACTGCGCGAGACCGCGGCCCGTCTGGAGCTGCGCGACCCCATCATCGGCAACCTGTATCGCGACGGCGGCGAGGGCCTGAGCGACCAGATCGACGCGTTCGTCGATGTGCTGCCCAACGCGTCGATGCCGTCCGAGCATGACAGCCACAAGGGCATGGCCCTGCTGGAGAACGTGAAGTGGGTGGCCGAGAACGCCTACGGCGTGCCGGCCAGCCGTGTGCTGCTCAAGGACGGTTTCCTGGATTCCCTGGGTGCTGCAGATGATCTGTGCAAGGCCGCCGGCATGTCGCTGGACGATCTGGCGCTGGTCGCTGTCAAGTCCCCGGCCACGATGACCGACAACGACCGCGCTCCGGAAGACGAGCGTACGGTCACCCTGAAGAAGGTCGAAGTGCACGCAGGCGCCGGGCTGGTTCACGTGAACCTCACCACGTCCCTGACCACCCCGATGCCCAAGATCGTCTGATTGCGGCAGAGGCGTACCGCCGGGGTGCCGGGGCACGCGTGCTGTGAGAGTGTGCGGCGGCGTGGCGTGCGGAATCATGCCGCACTCGCGCTGACCGCACACCGTGACTGCATCATCAACCCCTTTCGGATTGTCGGCCGATCATACGGGCCGACTGGCCGCGAGGGGCTCTTTCATTTATATATCGGCAACCTGTGTGCCGCAGAAAAGGTGTCACTGTGTGAGGGTTACGTCACTGTGTGCGTCCTCACACTCCGTGACGCATCCCCGCAACCCTTGCAAAATAAGGGTTTTGCGATTTACGTCACTGTGTGAGGGCTCGCAGCGTGACGGTGGTCGCACACAGTGACGCCATGCGCGACAATATAGCGGCGGATACCATCACACCTGAGCTCAGAAGTTACCGCCGTTCCAGCCCCAGTCGGTGGTGGCGGTGTAGCGGATGTAGGTGCGGTCCTCGGGGATGCCGAGCTCGCTGTTGAGCGCGGCCATGATCGACTTGGTCAGCTTCTCCCACGCAGAACCGGGCACGGAACGGCCGAACACATTGACCTCGACGTATGCGGCCGGGGCATCGTCGCTGCCGCCGAAGTAGATCGGCATATCATCCTCGAACGGGCACATCAGCCAGCCCTCGGACTTGCCGGGGACGGCCGTGATCGCCTTGCCGTAGGCGGCCTTCAGCGCCTCGCGCTGCTCGGGAGTGGTCTTGACGGATACGTGAGTGTGGATAACGGGCATGATTCCTCCTTGATTGGGTTCGTTCCCTATCCTAATCGGTTCCGCGGCGGGCGCGGGCTGTGCGGCCATGTGTGAAATCAGTGGCGGTTCAGGAAAACCGCGGTGTGAAGTCAGCGATATGTATTAGACAATCAATGTGAGAAAATTGATTGAACAGCTGATGAAGTTCGGTATTGTCGGTGTGGTCGCGTTCATCATCGACTGGGGTCTGATGAACATTCTGCTGATGACGCATATGCATAACGTGCTGGCCACGTCAATCTCGTTCTTCGTCTCGCTGATATTCAATTACATAGCGAGCATGAAGTTCGTGTTCAAGCACCGGCCGGACATGGCGCGCTGGATGGAGATCACGATTTTCTTCGTGGCGGCGCTTATCGGCTGGTTCATGAACGAGGCGATCGTGTGGACCAGCACGTCGTGGATGCCGCATGATTCCATGTATTCCATGCACACGCGGTACGTGCTGTGGACGAATGTCGGCAAGCTGGTAGCCACGGTAGTGGTGATGATCTGGAACTTCGTGATCCGCAAGTGGCTGCTTGACGATACGCATACCAATGCGATGAACCGTTTGAGGAAGTCCGAGAACCGTTTGAGTCAGGAAGAGCTCGAAGCGAAGTGGGAGAACAGCTTCTCACATCGGCTTGGCCTGTGGTCGCTCGCGCATACGCCGGAGGGCTGGCCGAAGTAGCGCGTATGCGCTCTCAAAACTCGCAGATAGAGTGTGTTTTCCTTCAAAAATGCCTTGTATCTGCGAGTTTTGAGAGCGGCATCCGGCGTATCACACGCTGACTTCGGTCAGAGTCGGGGTTTCGGTGCTGGATTTGATCTGCCGGAAGCCGACGAAGGCGATGGCAAGCGAGGTGATCGCCAGCGCGGTCGCCATCAGGAAGCCTCCATGCGATCCCATGTGATCGATGAAAACACCCGCGATGGCTGAGCCGGCTGACGAACCGATCGAGTTCATCGCGCCCATCCACGCCACGCCTTCGGTGAATCGCGTGGGAGGCACCAGATGCAGCATCAGCTGATTGCCGTTGATCCACGTGGGTGCCTGGCAGACGCCGATCAGCAGGTAGATGATCATGATCACCCACAGATGCTTGGCGAACATGAACGTGCCCACGCCGAGATTCACCACGATGAGGCAGAAGTAGAAGCGCTTCCACAGCGGGATGGTCCAGTTCTTCGCGCCGTACACCAGTGCGCCGCATAGCGAGCTGAACGAGAAGCATGCGAACACGAAACCGGTGTATTGCTTCATGCTCGCTTCGGTGGCGAACGCGATGATCGAGATGTTCGACGCCGACTGGAACGCGCCAAGACTGAACCAGGTCACGCACACGGCGATCAGGCCCGGCCCCCAGATCGACTCCTTCTTGCCGGCGCGGGAATCGGCGATGGCTCGGTCGACGGCGGCCTGCACGGCCTGCTCATCGTCGCCGCGGGCCTCGGCCTCTCGGCGGGCGCGGTCGGCGGCGTCCCTCTCGCGCATCTTCTGCGCCTTGGCGGCCTCGCGCTTGCGGTACTCCTCGCGGGTCAGACCGGCCTCTCGGGCCAGCTGGGTCTGTGATTTCGGCTCGGTCGTCAGCTCGGTCAGGAACATCAGCGCGCCGATGACGACGCACACGCCGGTGAACGAGAACGCCAGCAGGCCAGAGATCACCGCCAGCGTAGAAGCCAGCGGATTGCCGATGATCCACATGCATTCATCGAACACACCGGACAGCGAGAGCGCGCGGTCGGTGCGCTCCCGGTCTCCCTTGAGCATGGTCGTCCAGCGGGCGCGGCTCATCGCGCCCCACGGCGGAATCGCGGCGAGGAACGGCGTCAGGCAGTACAGCACCCATACCGGGGCGCGGTTGGTGATGCTGGTGGTCAGGGCGATGGCGGCGACGATCCAGACCAGGATCGTCGGAATCGACACCTGCCGCTGGCCGAACTTGTCGACCAGCTTGCCGAGCAGCGGGCTGGAGACCGCCAGCGCGATCGCCTGGATGGCGGTGAGCACGCCGGCCAGCGAGTAGTTGCCGTAGTAATGCTGCACGGAGATGGTGATGGTCATGCCGACCATGGGGAACGGCATGCAGGCGATCACCGAGCCGATGGAGAACCTTGCGGTGTGCGGCATACGCAGCAGTTCCGCGTATCCGCCGAATACCTTATGGGCGACTTCCTTGATTGCAGCCGCGACATTGGCGTTATTGGACATGACAGCATCTCCTTTCCGCTCCCGATTGGATGTCCCCCGTCGGCGTGGCGTTGCCGGCGGAGCCCTCATCGTATTGATGTGTTGTCCTGTTGGTCGCGCAAAGGATGCTTTGCATGTTTGCGTCACGGCAACTTTAATCGCGCGTCGGGGCGCGACACGCGGTGTTGATATCACGAACGCATCAATTTTCATAACGTCCATAAACGACGGTGATATATCGGTGTATCAGATGGAGTGACGAGCCGGAGTCGGGCGGGTGGTGCCGGGACGACACCGGGTGGGCTGAGCCGTGCCGGGGCGGGCCGATGTTCGTCGGGCAAACGCCGCCGCGGATGCGGCATCGCCGGCCGGCCGGTGAATGTGGGACAATGAAAGACAGACATCACGAGTCCCGCAGGAAGGCCGCATATGCCGACAACCACCATACATTTCGTCCGCCATGGCAAGGTATACAATCCCGACCATCTGTTGTACGAGCGGCTGCCCGGATTCCACCTGTCCGGCCGCGGCATGCGCATGGCGCAGTCGACGGGCGCATACATCGCAGCCGACCCCAAGCTCAACACGGTCGCCGCGGTGTATTCGTCCCCGCTGGAACGCACCCGCGAAACCGCCGGCGCCATTCTCGACGCGCTCAACCCGGTACGCGCCGGGCGTGGGGAGGAGCCGCTGGAACTCATCACCGACCCGCGTGTGATCGAAGCGGGCAACGAGTTCCGCGGCAAGCGCATCGGACATGGCAAGGGCGCGCTGTGGCGCGACGGCAACTGGAAGCTCGTGCTCAACCTGTGGAAGCCGAGCTGGGGCGAGTCGTACCGGCACATCGCCGAACGCGTGGGCGCGTTCGCGAACGAGAAGATCCGCGAGTATGCCGGACGGCAGATCATCGTCGTCAGCCACGAGTCGCCGATCTGGAGCTACCGGCACCTGCTGGAGACCGGCCACCCCGAGCATTGGATGTTCCTACGCAAGACCGCGCTCGCGTCGATCACCTCGATCACCTACGACAGCGATACGGGCAAGGTGATGTCCATCACATATGCCGACCCTGCGGCGCAAGTCGAGTGAGTGCGGCGTGCGCCGGCCGTACAATACACAGAGAGGACGGCTGCGGGCTCACCCGCGAAAAGGTGCGCATGCGGCGCGGGCCGGGACTGACGGCGGCCGCGTAGCGGTCACTTGTGACGACGCCGCATAACGGCAACGGCAGGCGGCGAGTGGCCGGCGGTGCCGTGACGCGGTGGCCCGCGGTGCCGGCGATCGGTACCTGACACCCGGCACGGCGGAAGGTTCCGCGCGTTGGCAGACAATGAAAGCGAAGGAGCGATATGGCATTCCAACTTGACGCGACGGCGATCGCCCATGTGTCGATGAATCCCGCGGTACGCGATGCGGCGGCCGTCGGCGCCGGACTGATCGAACTGTGGCCGCTGACCGACGCCAAGCAGATGGACAATGACACGAAATACGGTGAGAACCTGCAGGTGCGGATGACCCGCATGGCCGCACGGGTCATGACCGGCGACGACGTGACGGTCCCTGATGCGGAGTTCGTGTATGAGGGTGCGGACGAGATTCCCGGTCGTCCGCAGCGAATCGTCGATGCGTTGCTCGCCGCGAATGACGCTTACGACGAGATGGGCGACTACTCCGAAACCGGCGACACGAGGCTGATCATGAGAGGCGCCGGCCAGTTGGGCGTCGATTGGGGTGATGACACCGTGCACGCCATCGCCGAAGCGTTGGAGGCAATCGAACAGGCCATCGGCGTGGGCGATGGTGCCGCCGGTGGTGCCGACGCCGACGCCGCCGGTGCCACCGCGCCTGCGAATGCTGCGCCCAGTGCCGATGTCGAAGCCATCGCGCAGCGATTCGCCACGGTGACGGTGGCGGCCGACGGGTTGCTGCGCCTGATCGATCTGCGCAAGCCGTCGTGCGCGGTGCCGGTGATGTTCTATGTCAACGAACTGTGCGAGCGCCTGTCGGTGCCGCGGCTGTGCTTCAAGGCCGAGCAGCTGTCGTCGCTGATGACCGCCCGATCGCTGACTAACGACGACGAGGCCGCGCTGGCCGAAACGGTGAAATTGTTTACTATGGTCGCGGCGAGTGAGTGGAAACGTCACCATGACGACGTGCTGTGGGATGCCGCCGAGGCGAAGCGGCTCGCGAAAGAGGAGGACGAGCGCCGCAACAAGGAGGCGCTCGCCGCCAAGTTCGCGCACGTGAGCGACGACCCGTCCAAGCCACCCGTGGAGCTGTGACGGCTGCCGCCTGACGTCTGATGGGACGGGGCGGAGACCTGAAATATATGCGATTCACCGCTGACTGCTCGGAATCGTGCTGACCTGCTTGCGGCGCGCCCGCTCTCCGCTGACAACGGCGGATTCCATGCGGAACCCTGACAACCAGTGCCGGCGCATGATATGAAAAGCCCCCTGCCGAATTTGAACTGCGCCCCGTTTGTTGGACGTTGTTAATTAGGATACAGCCTTAGACCGCGAGGGACATGCTCCGGAACTCCTCCGGGGTGTGTCCCTCAAGTCGTATCTGGCGCCGTCTGGTGTTCCAATGGATGATGTACGCGTCCAGCTCGCGTTTGAACTGTTCGTACGAGTCGAACTCCCGGCCTCGGTAGAATGAGAATCTCCTGATCGGTCATGGAGTCGATCGAGGATACCATGTCGAACACCGCCACGACGAAACCGGCGAACATGACGATCGACCCCGCTGCGGATACGCCGATGCCAAGCGCGAGCCATCCGCCCGACCTGTTCGTGTCATGCAGACGGCGGACGGACAGCGCAAGGTTCGGCACCAGCGCCGCCATCGTCCAGAGCGAGGAGAGCGACGACAGGACCCTCACCGCGAAGCCGACGTTCTCCAGGCTGCTGTTCAACAGGATGAGTTGCGGCACGTACAGCACCAGCATGATTACGGTCTCGATCAGATACCACCACCAGTATTCGCTGCGCGAGGCGCGGCCGCTGAATGTGGCGTACTTCTTCCAGAACCTGAGGAACGCCTTGCCGAACGAGCACCCGTAGTAGGGTTTGTCCAGCGGCGGCTCGCCTGTGCCGAACTGAGAGGGGCCGGCGTAAGGGCTGTTGCCGCCGTACGCCGGCGCGGCGGTATATGGCTGCTGTGGTGCGGCGTCGGCTCTATTCGCCGTCGTCGTTGAACGTGATGGTGTCGTCCGGGCCGAGGAGCAGGCGTTCCGCGAGACTGATGATGGTCAGCAGCAGTGCGGTCAGTGCGACCACCATGATCGTTGCGGAGAAGATCAGCGGGGTGCGGAACGAGTTGAAAGCGGCCTGCAGCCAGATGCCCAGGCCGTTCATCGCGCCCAGATATTCCGCCGTCACCGCGGTGCCGAACACATAGGCGGCGCTGATACGCAGGCCGCCGAACACCTGGCGGGCGGCGACGCGCAGCTTCACATGCCACAGCGCCCATGCGCGGGTGGCGCCGCAGGTGAGCGCCACGTCCTCGTAGAACTGCGGTACGGCGAGCATGCCGCGGCACGTCTGCACGGCGACGGGGAACACGCCGAATACGGCGACGATCACGATTTTGCCGAGCGGCTCGAACCCGAACCAGATCATGAACAGCGGGGCGATGGTGATGAGCGGGATGGTCTGCGCGGCGGCGAGCAGCGGATAGATACCGCGATACAGGGTCTTGGACACGTACAGGCCGATGCCGATGAGCACCCCGGCCACCGCTGCGATGAGAAAGCCGGTGATTGCCTCGTATGTGGTGATGGCGGTCGCCTCCCACAGGTCGGGCCAAGTCTTGATGATCGATGCGGCGATCTGGCTGGGGGAGGCGAGCACGCGTTGGGAGATGTGGCCCGCATCCACGGCGATCTCCCATACGATGAGCAGCCCGCCGACCGTGACCGCCGGCGGCGCGACGCGTGCGAACAGGGATTTCAGTGTGCGCATGGCGTGATCTTCGGACAATGTGAAACCTTAGGGATGGGATTGATGGGGGTTGACGGGTTGACGGGTTGACGGGTTGACGGAGGGAGATGGGCCGGGTAGGAGGGAGAAGGGCCCCGGAATCGTTACGAGAGTCGGAAAACTCCCCTCCGTCCCGTCTCGTGACGGACCGAAGGGGAGTGGAGGTTGGCCCGGCCGGCTGTGACGAACCTGTGCTCGCGGATTCGCTGAACTGTAGCTAGATTGGCTGCGGCCGGACTGGCTGCAGCCGGCTCAGCCCACGTACTCGTTGGTCGCGAGGTCCTTGGCCTGCGGCGCGGACGCGGGATCGTTGCCGTCCTGGTCCTTGTAGGTGCCGGCCTTGTACTGGAACTCCAGGTACGGCTGCGCGTCATCGAAGTTCGTGGTGCCGGGCAGCGACTTCGGATCGTCGGTCGTCCAGTAGTTGTTCTTGGCGATCTCCTCCATCGAGGTGCGGGTCAGCTTGGAGTCGAGCTGCGCCTCCTTGGCCTGTTCGATCAGGATGTCGGCGGCCTTGTCCGGGTTGGCGAGCGCGTAGTCGTAGCCCTTCTTGGTGGCGGCGATGAACTTCTTCAGCGCATCCGCGTTGGCGGAGTCCTTGAGCCAGGAGCCCTTGACGGCGAATCCCAGCTGGTCGGGGTTGCCGGGCACGCCCCAGTCGGAGGCGACGAAGCAGTTGAGCTTCGGGCCGTTCAGCTCGCTTTCCACGCCTTCCCAGGTCACGTAGAAGCCGCCGAAATCACCCTTGCCGCTGGTCAGCGTCTCGAAGGTGTTGGTGCCGGCCGTCGCGGTCTTGATGTCGCCGGTGCCGCCAGCGTACTTGATCATCTGGCGGACGACCGCGGTCTGCTCGGCGGAGCCGAAGCTGACGAAGGTCTTGCCGGAAAGGTCCTTGGGCGTCTTGATGTCGGTGCGGGACGCCAGCGCGCACCAACGGGCGACCGGCTTCTGCGTCAGGTCGAACACGAACTTCAGGTCAGCGCCCTGCGAGTTGAACGCGGCGACGTTGCTCAGCGTGGTGAAGCCCACGTTGGCCACGCCGTTCTCGACGCTGGTTTCAGCTCCGGCCTGGGCGGTCGGCAGGATCTTCACGTTGACGTCGGCATCCTTGTAATAGCCGAGCTTCTGAGCCACGTACAGACCGATGTGGTTCGTGTTCGGCGTCCAGTCGAGCATGAACGACACGGTCGGCGTGGAGCCGGAGTTCTTGGAATCGGTGTTGCTCGCGGAATTGGTGTTTCCGCAGGCGCTGAGCGTCAGGCCGAGCGCGACGGCCCCAACCATCGCCACGATCTTGCTGAAGCCCTTGACTGTCTTCATCTTCTGTCTCCTTGCCTTCTGCGCACATCGTGCGCCTGCCGGCTGACACACGCCGGGCGGGAAGGTGAGGAGCCCGCGCGACATGAATCAGACCCGTCGCATCGCAGCGCGACACATATCGCCTTGCAATGCGTTTACTTCTCTGATGTCTGGCACGGCTGCTGCCACCAACCGCGCGAACGTTCTCCAGTATAGCGGTATGCGGGGGATCGTGGTATGTCTCGACGGGCGGCTTCGCGCAGGAGCCGGTGTGACGGCGCGGCATCGGGCCGCCATGGCATGTCTCCCGCCGGTGGACATGTGTTTGCCGGATTGCCGGGGCATTGCTGTTTTCTGCTGTTCTCGGGGCGGACCGTTCCCCCGCCGGGTTCATGGGCTACGATGCTAGTGGCTCGTGAAATGGCTTGTGAGATCAAGGAGGATGCCGATGATGAAGGCCGTGTTCTTCGATTTGGACGGGACGCTGATCGATTCCGATCCGTATTGGGTGCGCTCTCAGGAGACCTTGGTGCGCTCCTGCGGCGGGGAATGGAGCGACGCGCTCGCCGATGCGCTGCAGGGGGGGCGGCCTTCCCCGAGACCGTGCGTCTGCTGCGCGGTGCGGGGGTCGATTGGGATGGCGGTGCAATCGTGCGGCACCTGTCCGATGAGGTGCTGCGCATGGAAAAGGAGCGTCTGCCGTGGATTGAGGGCGTTCGCGATGTGCTGTCCGGTCTGGCGGCGGCGCACGTTCCGGCCGTGCTGGTGACCGGCTCCCCGCGCGAGATCGTCGAGAATGTGATGGCGCAGGCGCCTAAGGACGCGTTCGTCGGCTATGTGTGCGGCAACGACGATGTGACGCCGAAGCCCGATCCGGCGCCGTATTGGCGTGCGGCGTCGATGGTCGGGCTGCCGGCCGATGCGTCGGGTGCCGGTCAGTGTCTGGTTTTCGAGGATTCCAAGCCCGGGTTGACGGCGGCTCGGGCGTCGGGCGCGACGGTGGTCGCGGTCACCGGTCATACGCGTGTGGATATGAGCGACAGTGGGCTGTGCGATGAGGCAATCGTTGACTATCGCGGGCTGACCATCGCCGATTTGGCCGGCTGGATGTGATGTGCCAGCCAGATCGTCGCGGCGTTGCAACGGTTTCATGGGTTGTTCCCTCATATTCGCACGTGTTTGGGCTTCGCGTGACTCGGTCGGATAACAGGAACTTCATCCTTCGGTGCGAAAGCGGCATCTGCGTTTCGAGGGGGTGATTTCGTCTCGCCCAAACATCTATCTGCGTTTCGAGGGGTTGCTGTCTGCCAGTATACGAAGTATGAGGGGCGGAATATCGCCATTAATATAGGGAGGATTGACGAAAAGCAACCCCTTGAAATGCAGATAGATGTCTGCGAGGGCTGCGATCAACCCCTTGAAACCGAGAAAGTGGTGTTGCGGACTCTTTTCTTGTGGTGGCGCTTGATTATGTTGTGGCTTGGCTACGACATATTGCGAGTGCACTGTCGATGATGAGTGAATGGCGGTGGGGATGCCATTCGATGATGTGAAACTCGTCAAGCGTGGAATCTCCAGTGTACGAGCACGAATCCGCTCGTTTGCGTCCCTAAGTGCGCGCCGAAACGACGACCGTGCGCACATAGGGCCGCAAACAGGGGCATTTGCGTCCTTATGTTCGCGCGCTTGTCGTTTCGGCGCGCACTTAAGGACGCAACTCGGGGAGTGACGGGAGTGTAGGCACGTATGTGGGTCTTGCGGCGCAGCAAAGATATGGGGCAGTCCCAAAGAAGCCGGGTGAAGGTAGCGGTGTGAATGAGCGCGGGATGTGCGAACACGGCATGTGCGAACACGGGGTAGGCGGACAATGCGCAATCAGCAGGAACGGTGCGTCTCGGGCGGGAATGGCTGGAAGGATCCAGCGCGCTGACAAGTAGGAGGGGCGGGCCTGCGAGGCGAACCAGCATGGAAGGAGTTGGTGCACCGCATTGACTGGCGGGAGCGAGCGGCGGAACGAAAGGGGTGTAAACAAGGCAACGGGGAGTGCCGCGTGGGACCGTTTACATGCATGAGTGTAGGGATTGTGTGACGGCTCGCTGTGTGCGCTAACACGATTTGCGTTTTGCCAGTGGTTGCGATAACATGAGTATCAACGAAAATTTCGGTTGCGGTGATGGAATCGAAACAAGCAATTGGAGCTGTATAAGTAGTAATACAAGGGGACGATCGTGAACAACAATCAGAACAAGGTCATGGACCAGCGCGAGACCTGCGAGGACGAGTCGCAGGATTGGGCGACGCTGTTCGCCGGTTTCGCCGCCTGAGCGCGCCGAAATATCCTGATTGAGGCGCACTTGCCGGATTGACGATACATCGCCGTACATGGAATCCGACAGTCACCTATCGGCAGGACGACGCAGCAACCTTCATGCGCAACGCCGTCGAAGCCGCCATCAAAGCCGGCGCTTCGACCGCCATACCAGCAGCCGTTCTTTCTGCCATCGACGGCGCGACCGTGAGACCGATTGACCAAAAGTGAGTGAACCGGCTCACGTCCCGTTGGCGCGGCACAATGGAACGTATGACTGAAGCTGAACATTCAAAAGACACCAAACCAGAACTTCCGGCTCATGTTCGCGTGCGCTTCTGCCCATCGCCGACCGGCACGCCGCATGTCGGCATGATTCGTACGGCGTTGTTCAACTGGGCCGAAGCCCGCGCTACCGGCGGCAAGCTGATCTTCCGCATCGAAGACACCGACGCCGTGCGCGACTCCGAGGAAAGCTACAACCAGATTCTCGAATCCCTGCGCTGGCTGGGCATCGACTGGGACGAGGGCATCGACGTGGGCGGCCCCCACGGCCCGTACCGCCAGTCCGAGCGCGGCGACATCTACAAGGATGTGGCCGCAAAGCTGCTCGAAGCCGGCTACGCCTATGAGTCCTTCTCCACTCCGGACGAGATCAAGGAGCGCAATCTCGCCGCCGGCCGCCCGGCCGAATTCGGCTACGACGGTTACGACCGCGACCTCACCGAGGAGCAGAAGGCCGCCTTCCGCGCCGAGGGCCGCAAGCCCGCGCTGCGCATCCGCATGCCCGACGAGGACATCGCCTTCGACGACCTCATCCGCGGCACCATCGAATTCAAGGCCGGTTCCGTGCCGGACTATGTCATCGTGCGCCCGAACGGCGATCCGCTGTACACGCTCACCAACCCGGTCGACGACGCGATGATGGACGTCAACGTCGTGCTGCGCGGCGAGGACCTGCTCAGCTCCACCCCGCGTCAGATCGTGCTGTACCGCTACCTGATGGAGCTCGGCATCGCCAAGCAGATGCCGCTGTTCGGCCACATGCCGTACGTGATGGGCCAGGGCAACAAGAAGCTCTCCAAGCGCGACCCGGAGTCCAACCTGTTCAACCACCGCGACAACGGTTTCATCCGCGAGGGTCTGCTCAACTACTTGGCTCTGCTCGGCTGGTCCATCGCCCCCGACCGTGACGTGTTCTCCATGGACGAGATGATCGCCAAGTTCGACGTGCGCGACGTGAAGGCCAACCCGGCCCGCTTCGACATCGACAAGGCCATCTCCATCAACGCCGAGCACATCCGCATGCTTGAGCCGCAGGACTTCCTCAACCGTTCCGTGCCGTACCTGCACCGCGACGGTGTGGTCTCGGCCGACAATTGGGATGCGCTGACCGACCGCGAGAAGGTCGTCCTGACCGCCTCCGCTCCGCTGATCCAGCCGCGTGTGCGCCTGCTGGGCGAGGTCGCCGGCATGGTCGGCTCCCTGCTGTCCACCGAGGAGTACCTGGAGCCTGCGGACGATGCCAGGAAGCAGCTCAAGGACTCCGCCGCCGACGTGCTTGATGCCGCCGTCGCCGCGCTTGAGGGCGTGGACGAGGCCGATTGGAAGACCGACAACCTGCACGAGACCCTGAACAAGGCACTCGTGGAGGATGGCGGGTACAAGCCGCGTCTCGCCTTCGGCCCGGTTCGCGTGGCCATATCCGGCCGTCGCGTCTCTCCGCCGCTGTTCGAGTCGATGGAGATCGTCGGCAAGCCGCTCACCATCGCTCGACTGAAGGGCCTGCGCGAGCACTTGTGATGTAACGCAGCGCTTGTGCGCATGTGGAATCCGGCGGACGGCTGTCGCAAGACGCCGCCCGCCGTCTGCTATCTGCGGAGTTTGCGCCCCCGCTGGCGGGCTGAGCCGTGAAGCGAACGGAGGTGCCGTTCGTAATCGAAAGTCTTATATCGTTGCAATATAAGGTTTTTTGACAGTCTTTGTGGCTCAATTGACGATGGTAGTGCGGTAATGGCGCATTCGTGAGAATCTCGACCATGTCATGCGACCCGCGGCACGATTGACGTGAGCCGTTTCGCCATCCTCGATGATGGTCGGTGGAGATGCAGCCTAACGTATCTGCATCGCGCCGTCTCGTTCGACGTTACCGCATAACGCTTTTGTTGACTAGATTGGTTGGGATATTTTGAAGTCTATCGGATTTCGTCGGTGGTCAAGAGCCCGTCTCAAAACCGTTGGAAATCCTCGCGACACGCCGTGAGTTGCGGTGGGCTGGATATTGCCGTATAGTTTTCATCTGTTGCGCGGCACGCCGCACAGCGGATAACTCAAGCCCCCATCGTCTAGCGGTCTAGGACTACGCCCTCTCACGGCGCCAACACCGGTTCAAATCCGGTTGGGGGTACGAAGGTGCTATAATCCCAATCGGTTACAGCATCTAGCCAAATTGGGATGTGGTGTAATTGGCAACACAGCTGATTCTGGTTCAGCCATTCTTGGTTCGAGTCCAGGCATCCCAGCGAATGAAGCTCTCGCGGAAGCGGGGGCTTTTTTGTTTCCCGGCGCATTCAGCCGGCGGATTCGTGGCCTATAGGCCGGATCCGTCCAAAATACGGGTTGAAATCGCCGAAATCTACTATTCCCCGTGTGAAATCGCCGTTTCTGAACCTTAAAACGGCGATTTCACACGGGGAATTGCCAAGAACGGCGATTTCAACCCGTAATTCAGTGTCCCGGCCCGCTCAAGACACGCCATGGTGCTGTCAGGCACGGTCAAGGTGGTATGTACTACGCTGTGAGTTATGACGGATTTCAACCAGATTGCAGCGCCGGCATCCGCTAGCGGCCCCGATGACGAGCGCCCGGTGTCCATCTCGGCGCGTCTGGGACGTCTCCAGTTCCACCGTTCCGGCAAGTTCCGCGTGTTGCAGCTGGCGGACATACAGGATGGTCCGAAGGTCTCCAAAGACACCATCCGGCTGATCGAGGCGTCGCTGGACGCCGCGCGCCCCGACGTCGTCATATTCACCGGCAACCAGATCGCCGGATACGACGACGCGTACCGCGACACGTTCCGCAAGCGGCAGTGGGAGCCGGCGCGGCGCGGCAAGATCGAGCGCACGCAGGCCAAGGTGCGTGCCGGCATCAGTGCGTTCCTGCAGCCGCTGATCGACCGCGGCATACCATTCGCCGTCACCTACGGCAACCATGATGCGCAGTGCGGGCTGAACCCGGCCGAGCTGGACGCGCTGTACCGTGAGTTCCCGGGATGCATCAACCCGCCGTGCAATATGGACGATTCCGCCGCGAATCCCGGCTTCCTGGTGCGTTCGGTGCCGTCATCCGGTTTGCCGGATCAGCCAGTGGCCGCATGCGAGCCCGGCACGTTCGCAATGCCTGTCCTGGATCAGGATCGCCAACGTGCCGTGCTGGGTCTGGTGGTGCTCAATTCCGGCGATTACGCACGGGAGGGCGGCTATGGCCGGCCGAGCGACGCCGCGCTGCGTTTCGTGCACGACGTGCCGCGGTGGCTCGGCGTCCGCTCCCTGGTGTTCCAGCATATGCCGTTGCCGCAGTATTATGACGTGCTGAAGGCCGTGCCGGCGAACGCCGATAACGCCATACAGGGGTATCGCAAGTACGATGCGCAGTATTACGTGCTCGATGATGACCGGACGCTCCCGGGCGGCTATCTGGGCGAAGGCGTGAGCTGTCCTGACGAGGATTGCGGCGAGTTCGCCGCACTGCGCGACACGGACGGATATATAGGAGTGGTTGTGGGCCATGACCATCGCAATGGTTTCGTCGGCTCGCTCAACGGGATGATGCTGGTGGCGACGCCGACCTGCGGATTCGGCTCGTACGGACCGGCCGCGGCGAATCGTGCGGCAAGACTGTTCGAGTTCGACATCCGCCACCCGTACAGCCCGCGGACGCAGCTGCTGACATTCGGCGAGCTGGTCGGAAAACCGAGCTCCAACAAGGCGTACACCTATGCGGTCGAAGGGCAGTCGAACACCGCCGATGGCGTCAATCTGCTGAGGAAACCCGGCCTGCTCGCCGGGGTCGCCGCCGCATTGAAGAAGATCTGAGCAAAAAGGGACGCCCCCGCTGACGGGCTGAGTCGTCAGGCATTGTCTGATGCCAAGGAGCGCCCCCGCCAGGGGGGTGCTCCTTGGCGGGGGCGCTCGACAGCCTGCTGGGCTCTGCGCCCGTCCGTCGCCGGCGCTGTCAGCGAACGGAGCTGGCCTTGAGCAGGGCGTCGGTCAGGTATTTGCCGGCGGCCATGACCAGCGGGGCATAACGGCGCCCGGGCGAGTTGCCCATACGGCCGGACGGGCCGGAAATGGAAATCGCGGCGATGACCTGACCGGAGGCGTTGCGGATCGGCGCGGAGATGGAGCAGACGCCCTCTTCGCGCTCGTTCACCGATTCGGACCAACCGCGCTTGCGCACGGCGGCGAGCTTCGCGGCGGTGAACTTGGCGTGCCTCAGCCCCTGATGCAGCCGCTCGGAATCCTCCCAAGCGAGCAGAATCTGCGCGGCCGACCCGGCCTCCATCGACAGCATCGCGCCCACGGGAATCGAATCGCGCAGGCCGCTGGCGCGTTCCACCGCGGCGATGCACACGCGCTGATCGCCCTGACGGCGGTAGATCTGCGCGGATTCGCCGGTCCGGTCAAGCAGTGTCTGCAGAATCGGCCCCGCCGCGGTCAGCAGACGATCCTCGCCCGCTGCGGCGGCAAGCTCGGCGAAACGCGAGCCAAGCACGAATCGTCCGTGCTGATCGCGCAGCACGAAGCGGTGGCGCTCCAACGCGATCGCCAGACGGTGGGCGGTCGGTCGCGCCAGGCCGGTGGCCGACACCAGCTGTCCGAGAGTCGCGGGACCGGATTCCAGCGCGTCCAAAATCTTCACGGTTTTGTCGAGTACACCGACGCCGGAATGGATCTCTCCGCTGATGGTGTACTCGATGGCGTCCGCTGCCATGGTGCTGGTCACGGTGCCGTCGTCATGCATCTCGTCGTCGGCACGCTGTCGTTCATCGGCCATGCTTGTGGCCAGTGGTTGCGTCAGAGAAGTCATAATGAAGCATTATGCCATCTCACATAATGAAATGCAAAAGTAACGTGGACGCTTTTCTGTTAATAGCAGGCCGGTAATGTCGCGATATTTGCGACAAGAACCGCAAAAAACAAGAATAATTCAAGCATTGCCGTGTTTTCGCCGTTTTATGGCCATGTATTTATCTCATATATCGGCCTAGGGAAGTTCTCGACGTGCCCTTGCCCATACGCTTATTACCACATAAAAAGCGTGAGGGCAATACCTTGCGCGAGGAAATTTGAGGAGGTCCCGAATGGGAACCACATTGGCCGAGAAAGTCTGGGCCGACCATCTGGTGCGGCAGGGGAGCGACGGCGCACCCGATTTGCTGTACATCGACCTGATGCTCATGCATGAAGTAACGAGCCCGCAGGCGTTTGAGGGTCTACGCCTGGCCGGGCGCAAGCCGCGTCACGTCGATCAGCTGATCGCCACAGAGGATCACAACACGCCGACGGTCGACATCGACCGTCCGAACCCGGACAAGACATCCGCCTTGCAGCTGAGCACGCTGGAAAAGAACTGCAAGGAGTTCGGCGTGCGGCTGCACCCGCTGGGCGACGCCGATCAGGGCATCGTCCACGCGTTCGCCCCGATTCTGGGCCTGACCCAGCCGGGCATGACCATCGTGTGCGGCGACTCCCACACGTCCACGCACGGCGCGTTCGGCGCGCTCGCGTTCGGCATCGGCACCTCCGAGGTCGAGCACGTGATGGCGACGCAGACGCTGAGCCTCAAGCCGTTCAAGACGATGGCGATCAACGTGAACGGCAAGCTGCCGGCGGACGCCACCGCCAAGGACATTATTCTGGCGATCATCGCGAAGATCGGCACCGGCGGCGGTCAGGGCTACGTCATCGAATACCGCGGCGAGGCGATCCGCAACCTCACGATGGACGAGCGCATGACCGTGTGCAACATGTCCATCGAGGCGGGCGCCCGCGCCGGCATGATCGCGCCGGACGAGACCACGTTCGAATACCTCAAGGGCCGTCCGCACGCGCCCGAAGGCGAGCTGTGGGATCAGGCCGTCGCCTACTGGAAGACGCTCAAGACCGATGACGACGCCGTGTTCGACAAGGTCGTGGACATCGACGCGACCAAGCTCGGCCCCTTCGTGACGTGGGGAACCAACCCCGGCCAGGGCCTGCCAATCACCGCGAACGTGCCGGAGCCCGACAAGATCGCCGACGCCACCAAGCGCGCCGCCGCCGAGCGGGCGCTGACCTACATGGGACTCAAGCCCGGCATGCCGATCAAGGACATCGCCGTGGACACCGTGTTCATCGGCTCGTGCACCAACGGCCGCATCGACGACCTGCGCCAGGCCGCCTCGATCATGAAGGGACACCACAAGGCCGAGAACATCCACCGCGTGCTCGTCGTGCCCGCGTCCTCGCGTGTGCGCCTGCAAGCGGAGAAGGAAGGACTCGACAAGGTGTTCGAGGACTTCGGCGCCGAATGGCGCAACGCCGGCTGCTCGATGTGCCTGGGCATGAACCCGGACAAGCTGGTGCCGGGCGAGCGCTCCATCTCCACATCGAACCGCAACTTCGAAGGACGCCAGGGCAAGGGCTCGCGCACGCATCTCGCGTCGCCCGCCGTCGCCGCCGCGACCGCCATTCGCGGCACGATCTCGTCGCCCGCCGACCTGTAAATACTGCACACTGGCTCCCGCTGGCAGCAGCTGTCAGTCGAAGACCGACTGAGGGTGGGGCGGAGTGTCGCGCACTGGCCCCCAGTCAGCAAAGCCGACAGCCCCCGCCAGCGGGGGCAAGAATTGAAAGCCTGATATCCATGGAAAAACTCACCACATTGACCGGCGTGGGCGTGCCGCTGCGCCGCTCCAACGTCGACACTGACCAGATCATCCCCGCGGTGTTCCTGAAGCGCGTGACCAAGTCCGGTTTCGATGACGCGCTGTTCTACGCCTGGCGCCGCGACCCGAATTTCGTGCTGAACCAGCCAGAATATGCCGGCAAGGGGCAGATTCTCGTGGCCGGCCCCGAATTCGGCATCGGCTCATCGCGCGAGCACGCGGTGTGGGCGCTGCACGATTACGGTTTCCGCGTGGTGATCGCGCCGAGCTTCGCCGACATCTTCTACGGCAACACCGCCAAGAACGGCGTGCTGGCGGCCATCATGCCGCAGGAGTCCGTCGAACTCCTGTGGAAGCTGCTGGACGAGGAGCCCGGTCGTCAGATGACCGTCGACCTCGAGCAGCGCACCGTCACCTGCGGCGACGTGACGTTGCCGTTCGAGGTCGGCGATTACGTGCGCTGGCGCCTGATGAACGGCTACGACGACATCGACCTGACGTTGCAGCATGAGGACGACATCGCCGCCTACGAGAAGATGCGCGCCGAGAAGTTCCCGTTCAAGCCCAAGACCATCCCCGCCAAGCATTGGGCCGAGGAACCCATCCAGTCCGCCCGCGAGCCCGAAGAGAGCGACTGGGCGGGCCCGCTGAGCGACCGCGGCATCATCTGACCGATCGGGCCAGCCTCAGCCAGCGATGCCTTTGCACCGGTGTTGGTTGAGCGGAGTGAAACCTGTTAATGTCGTATCCGTATATCGACCGGGATGTTGGCCGGTCATGATGGCATGCACGGGCGTGATTGTCGCCCGCTGCAACGGAAGGGGCATGATGGATTGGCATGCGTCCGTGTATGGTTCCCGCTCCGGCGGCGGCCAGTACCGCGACTTCTCCGACGGTGATGCCGACGATGACGGCGTCACGTACGGCGCTCGCGGCTCGTACGCCGACATGGCAGACGACACTGCCGGCGCCGCGCCGCTGCCGCCCTCCGTCGACGACGCCGAACTGCGCCGGCTCGGCGGCAACGCCGTGTATTTTCGTGCGAAGGACGTGCTGAAATCCGGGCGTATGCACGACATGGCCGTATCGTTCAACGTGCCGGATTCGCCACGTACCTCGGGCACCATGCTGACGGGTGCGCGGGCCAACGTACGCCTGACAGCGCTGGTCAAAGGCGCCGACCGGTACGCGGACGATTACCGCGTCTCCGCCGCGATCGACACCGACGCGGGCAAGGTTGGCCAGTCATCGTGCACATGCCCCGCATACGGCCGGTTCCGGGGCGTGTGCAAGCATGTCATCGCGCTGGTCATGGCGTACAACGAACATCCGGATGACTTCGCCGCGGCCGACGACGGTAACGGCTCCACGAACGGTATCGGTCGCGGAGCTGCCGGCTTGGTTCCCCGGCAACCTGCCGTGCGCACGACCCGCGCGCTTGACCTGTTCATGCGGCAGCAGGACGACGAGCGCACCCGCAGATCGCAGAGCCGGCAGCTCGACCTGTTGAAGGAAATCGGCGGACTGGCTGATTCCGGAGGTGTCGCCGGCGCAGCCCAGACGGCGCGGTTCATGCCCATCGCCAGCGTGTCGCTGCGGCTCTCCTTGAGTTTCTCGCTGAACAGCTGCGTGGCGAAATTCCGCATCGAAGTGCCGTCGCGCGGCATCTCCTATGTGGTCAAGGACATCGCCTCGCTGCTGCAATCCGTGAAAAACCGCGAGTTCGTCGCATACGGCAAGAAGCTCGCGTTCGTGCACTCGCGCGACGCCTTTGACGAGCGCTCGCGGAACCTGCTCGACGTGCTCTCCCGCGCGCAGGACATCCGCGCCGTCATCAACAACGACAACAGCGCATACTCCTACTATTACCGGCATCAGTCGGATGACGCGACGCTGACGTTGTCGGACGGTGAGGTCGCCGAACTGCTCGATACGTACGTCGGCACCAAAGACACGGTGGAATACACGGCTCCGGCACGGTTCTACGCGCCGACGATGCGCGTATCAGTCGTGGACGGCAATCCCGATCTCGGCCTTGCGGTGGAACGCGGCGACGATCCCGAGGCCTCGAACGGCAGTACGGCGGCGGCCGGTTACGTGATACGGCATGCGCAGCGCGTGGAACGATTCATTGAAGGACAGCGCTCGCATTACGTGATCGCGCGGCCGTTTTCCCAAGCCGAATCGGGCGCGGGCGTGGGGTCGGGCGGCCGGGCGCTGCTGAGCGTCGATCGTGCGACGATATACCGGTGCGATGCCGATTTTGCGCAGAAACGGGCACTGCTGAGCCTGCTGTGCGGTGAAAACGATCGCGAGGCGATGTATCTGAGCGAAAGTGATGTGGATCGTTTCGTGCGCACGGTACTGCCGCAACTGGTCTCCCGCCAGGAGAACGAGGCCGGGCGGGCGGTCGACGCCATTGGCGCATCCGCCGGTCCGAACGCGGAGGACGGTTCCGCCGCGTCATCGGTCTTTGACCGGCTCGTGCCGCCAGCTGGGCGTGAAACCGGAGTTCCGGCGCACGGCGGCCTGATCATCGACGTGCCGCCCGAGCTGCTGGCGAAAATGCGCGTGCCCTGCAGGCTCGCGTTTTACCTCGACCGCGACCGCGCCGGGGTGACGTGCGACGCGCAGGCTCATTATGGCGACAAGCATTACCACGTGTTCGACGGCGTCGGCGTCGACGCGTCCATGCGCGACAAGGAGATGGAGCGACTCGCAGTCGAGGCGATGCTCCACTATTTCCCACGCCCGTCCGGTGCCGTGGCCGCCATCCCCGAGTCCGACGACGAGGCGATATACCGTCTGCTGACCGAAGGATTGGCGGTGTTGCGCGGTTTGGGCGACGTGATGGCGACGCCCGCGTTCGACGGCCTGACCGCCATGCCGCGCCCGACGATTTCCATAGGCCTTTCGGTGAAATCCGGGCTTGTGGAGATATCGCCGATCGCCGACGAAATCGACCCGGACGACGTGCCGGGCCTGCTGGCGAGCTACCGTCGGCGCCGCAGATTCCACCGACTGCGCAACGGCTCCTTCGTCGACATGCGCAACGTGGATATGTCCGACGTCGACGAGATCGCGGATGACCTGGGACTGCGGGCCGCCGATCTGGAATCCGGCTCGATCACGGTGCCCGCCTATGAGGCGTACTATCTGGACCATCAGGTCGACGACGACGCGAAGGACGCAAGCTTCACCGCATACCTGGACGGCCTGCGCGTGATCGATCCGTCCACGTACCGCGTTCCCGCTGCGCTGGCCTCCGTTCTGAGGCCGTATCAGGCCGAGGGGTTCCGCTGGCTCAATGCCGTGTGCGACAAGGGATTCGGGGGTATCCTCGCCGACGAGATGGGTTTGGGCAAGAGCGTGCAGCTGCTGTCGCTGCTGCTTGCGCGGCACAAGGAGTCCCGGGCCGAGCGCCGTCCGAATCTGATCGTCTGCCCGGCCTCGCTGGTGTACAACTGGGTAGCCGAGGTGGCGAAGCACACTCCCGAGCTGCGCGTGGAGGCCATCGCCGGCACCAAACCGGAACGTCGCGCGATACTTGACGGCGTGCGCGCCGCACAGCAGGACACCGGTGTGTCTCCGACGCGGGAATCCGCAAGGCCGGCATCGGCCGCGGCCGTGTCCGACGACGTTCCCGACGTGCTCGTCACCTCGTATGACCTGCTGCGGCGCGACATCGACGACTATGCGGGACTTGAGTTCTACTGCATGACGCTCGACGAGGCACAGTACATCAAGAACGCCGCTACCAAGGTGTCGAAAGCCGTGCGCTCCGTCACCGCAGCGCATCGTTTCGCCCTGACCGGCACTCCGATCGAGAATCGGCTGAGCGAGCTGTGGAGCATCTTCGATTTCCTGATGCCCGGCATGCTCGGCTCGTACGCGCATTTCCGCGAACGGTTCGAGATGCCGGTGCTGAGCGGCGACGAGACCGCACAGAAGAAACTGCAATCGTTCGTGGGGCCGTTCATCCTGCGCCGTCTTAAGTCGCAGGTGCTCAAGGATCTGCCCGACAAGATCGAGAACGTCATCACAGTGCAGCTGCAGGGGGAGCAGCGCAAGCTGTATGCGGCACTGGAGCAGCAGCTACGCTCGGTCATCCTGAGGCAGCGTCCGACCGATTTCAACACCGGCAAAATCCAGATTCTGGCGCAGCTGACCCGACTGCGGCAAGTATGCTGCGACCCGCGGCTGATATACGAGAACGCCGACGGGCATGCCAGTGCCTTGAGCGCAGGGGTGCAATCCGCCGCGAAAGACCCACAGCAGTCCGTGAAACAGCCTGTGAAACAGTCGAAGGCGCGCAAGACCGTAAGCTCCGCGAAACTGGACGCCATCATCGAACTGGTGGACTCCTGCCGTGATGCCGGCCGCAAGATGCTGATCTTCTCGCAGTTCACCAGCTACCTCGACCTGATCGCGCAACGGCTGCGGGCCGACGGCGTGGAATACGACATGATCACCGGAGCGACGCCGAAGAAACGCCGTCTGGAGCTGGTGGACCGGTTCAACGCCGACGCGACGCCGGTGTTCCTGATCTCGCTCAAGGCGGGAAACACGGGCCTGAACCTGACCGGCGCATGCGTGGTCGTGCACGCCGATCCGTGGTGGAACGCGGCCGCGCAGGATCAGGCCACCGATCGTGCCCACCGCATAGGCCAGACACAGGACGTCAACGTGTATCAGATCGTGGCGAAGGACACGATCGAGGAGCGCATCCTCAACCTCCAGCGCAGCAAGACAGACCTCGCGCAACGGTTCGTGGATTCCGCGTCCTCCGCCACCGGACGGTCGATGGCCGCGCTTACCAAGGACGACCTGCTCGCCCTGCTGGGCTGAAGGTTTTCCCACGCAACAGTCAATTCGTCGCGATACCATCGGTGCTTGTATGTTCGTAAAGGAAAGGACGTGATGAGCGTGCGTAAGAAGCTGATGAGCGTGGTCGCCGCGGTGGCGACGGCCGCTGCCATGGGCGCGACCGGTGTCGCTGCCAATGCCGCTGATGTTGTTGCCGTGCCGCAGGAGGGGCTGTCCGACACGGGTGCGTCGATCGCCATCGTCGTGGTGCTTGTCGTGGTGCTGGCCGCGATTGGCGTGGGCGTCACCGTGGCCCGGAAGCGTCAGAGCGCTACGGGCGCACACGTGCAGGGCGAGGACGAGGGCGCCGCCGAGAGCGGACTGGTGGCCGATGGTGCTGATACGGCTGATACGCAGACCGTGCAGTCCGATGACGCTGCTCCGGCCGCGGATGACTCTGACGCCGGTTCGGAGGAATCCCGCGACTCCGAGTGATTCCGGAATAACCGCAATGTGCAAAAGGCCCTCTTCGGAGGGCCTTTTGCGTTGACATGGTGTTTTGCCGGTGTCCCCCAGTCGGCCTTACGGCCGGTGGTGCCGTCCGTAGGCGAAGGCGAGCCGGCCGGCGAGCAAATAAGGTCGCGCCCGCAGGACGGGCGTCCTTGACTGCAGGGCCCGAAGGGCTGTTGCGAAGCGACTGGGGTGGTCCCACATCGTGAGTGTGATTCGAGGTCTACGATCCGGCGCTATCTGCATTTCGAGGGGTTGATTCGACGGTCGCGAAACATCTATCTGCGTTTCGAGGGGGTGCCGAAACGCGATACCTGGAGTATTGAGCGCCAATCGCCATTGGAACCATGCCGTTCTGGAGGCGTTCATACTTGGCCACCAACCCCCTGAAACGCAGATAGATGTCCCATGGAACTCGAATCAACCCCTTGAAAGCGAGATATCGCCAATCAAGGCTTCAAAATGTCGCCCACAGGCATATCGGGCCCACATGAGATGTCGACACTGACGTTGATGGGCGATACGCGGCGTACTGTTGAACCATGAGCATGAACGATCGGCAACAGGCCCATGGGCAACCTGATGATGAGATGGAACCGGAAGGCCAGCGGCAGCCGACTGCTGGAGACGGAAACCCCGAAAAACTCCAGATGCCTGCCGGTGACGCCCCGCAGCCTTTGCCGTATTCACGGCCTGTGAATCCGCCGCAATCCGTAAACCGGCCTCAGCCGGTCGGCCACTCGCAGCCGCCGGTGGCGGGACAATGGGCATCGGCTTCTGAGCCACGTCCGATGCCTCCGATTCCGTCAGGAACAGGTCAGCCGGGGATGCGCCAGCCGATCCAGTCGTATCCGCCATATCCGTCACAGCTGTACCCGCCATACCCTCCGTATCCTCCATATTCCTTGGCGCAACGACCCGTCGCGCCGCCCATCCCTGTCGCCCAGCCCGTCCCGATCGACCCGGTCAAGGCCCGCCGCCGCTGGCTGCGAGGCACCGTCACCCGCCACGCGGGCCTGATATTCGCCTACCAGGGCGTGTTCATGGGCGTGAACGTACTGGCCTCGTTTGTCATCGGCATCATACTGGGCCTGAGAGGAGCCGCGGTGCGAGGAACGCTGACGGTCGAGTCGCTCAGCGCCGCCCTCGTGCAGCTGACCGGCGTGATTATGCTGCTCACGGTGCTCGGCGGCATGGGCTTCATACTGCCGATGCGCCGCAGGATGATATTCCGTCGCGACTTCTGGCTCGGCGAGCCCGGCCATGCGCGTATGAAACCATCGTGGCTGCTGACGTTCATCATCCTGGTCATGGCGATCCAGACGGCGATCGTCCTGATCCAGCTCGGCTTCTCGATGTTCGGCACCACGTTGCAATCGCCCACATCCGACAACATCAGCGAGGCCTCGACCAACATCTGGATGTGGCTGTATGTCGGCCTTGCCGCGCCGGTCGCCGAGGAGCTGGTGTTCCGTGGCGTGCTGATGCGCGGCCTGAAGCCGCTCGGCCGGAATTTCGCAATCGTGACCAGCGCGCTGATGTTCGGCCTGTTTCATGACGATGTGGTGCAGGGCCTGTTCGCGTTTGGCTGCGGTTTGCTGTTCGGGTTCGTGGCGATGGAGTATTCGCTGGTGTGGTCGATTGTGCTGCACGTGTTCAACAACGCCGTGCTCGGAGGCGTGCTGCCGTGGCTGGCGGGCCTGTTCGGCGACGCGGGGGACACGGCGTATACGCTGGGACTTTTGGGTGTTTCGATCATCGGCCTGATCGTCGTGCTGGTGAAATACGGCGGGGGATTGCGCGCCTATCGGCGGGTGAACCGCAGCGCGCCGGGAACGTATTGGGGGTGGACGTCGCCTGCGTTCCTAATTTTCGTGATCGTGAATGTGGCGATCACGATGCTGTCGTTCGTCACCGCGATGATGGGCGTCTGACCAGCTTGGCAGACGGCCTGGCGAATGCTCCCGGCGTTGCGGGTCTGCCGCTGTTTTTACAGTGGATATATCGTCGTGTTTGTGGCGCCGGCAGCGATCCGGCGTCGGTTGAGTGTCTGGAGAGCCATGAGTGATTTCGAGCCGTTTTACAACGTTGACTTAAGTTATGAGGATAATTATGCGCGCGGCCCGTTCGGCGAGTTCGCCGCGGCGCTGCGCGGTGATGTGCCGGCCGGCGAGGCCGCTTCGCCGGCGAAGTCGTCGTTCCTTGGCATCCCCGTTGACCTGCCGTTCGGCATTCCGGCCGGGCCGCTGCTCAACGAGCGGTTCACCACGGCCGCGTTCCGCATGGGGTTCGACATCGCCACGTACAAGACCGTGCGCTCGCGCGCGTGGGGGTGCAATCCGTTCCCGAACGTGTTGGCCGTGCACCCGACCAGTGCCGACGGCTCACTGACGCCGGGCAGCGCCGAACTTGACGAGGGCGTGCTTGCGGACACGGACTATCGCCTGCCGATTTCCATTTCGAATTCGTTCGGTGTGCCGTCCCGCGACCCGGATGAGTGGCAGCCGGACATGCGCCGGGCCATCGCGGCGGCCGGCCCGGGACAGGTGCTGCTGCCGAGCTTCCAGGGATCGCGCGTGGAGGGCATGAGCGGCGACGACTATATCGCGGATCATGTCGCAACCGCACGATTGGTGTGCGAGACCGGCGCCGACCTCATGGAGATGAACACGAGCTGCCCGAACGAGGGTCATAATCGCCTGCTGTGCCATGACCCGCATCTGGTCGGCCGCATCACCGAGGCCGTCAAGGGCGAAATCGGCGACCGGCCTCTGATCGTCAAGCTGGCGTATATCCCGCCGACCGAGGTCGAGGGTGGCTGGGGGCCGGATCGCCGCGTGATTGACGATGCCGCTCTGGAGCTCATGGTGCGCCAGACCGCCGCCCGCGGCACGGTGCAGGCGTTCAGCACGATCAATACGATTTCGGCCCGGCTCGTCGACGCGAACGGCGGGCAGGCGCTGCCCGGCAAGGGGCGCGACCGCAGCGGCGTGTGCGGCAGCGCGATTCGCGGGGCAGGCCTTGACATGGTGTCGCGTCTTGCGGCGATTCGCGAGCGGCTGGGGCTTGACTATGCGATCATCGGCGTGGGCGGTGTCGTGGCGCCAGAGGATTACCGGGCGTACCGCGCGGCCGGCGCCGATGCGGTGATGAGCGCTACCGGCGCGATGTGGGATGCCGAGCTGGCCCGCAAGATCAAGGCGGATGACTGATCCGCTGTATCAGCGAATCGTTCTCAATAGCGTTTGTGCGAGTACTCCTCACATTTGCGAACAAAACGAACATCGGCTTACTCGTTGGAATATCGGCCATATGCATACAATCATGTTCGTTTTGCCGACGACGGGACTCGCACGTTTCTTATTGAGAACCATTCGCTGCGACATGGTAATCAGCTTCCGGCGCATTTCACGCGCCCGCCACATGCCGTATGGCAGACTAATGGATGTGATGTCCGGGGTGGCCCGGCGAATGAATAGGAGTGTTGAGGATGGCGGAATCGGAGAACGATGTCCTGCATGTGGTCGGCGGCAAACCGCTGAACGGCACGATCAAGGTGCGTGGCGCGAAGAACTTCGTGAGCAAGGCGATGGTCGCGGCGCTGCTCGCTCCCGGCAAGTCGGTGCTGAAGAACGTGCCCGAGATTCGCGATGTGCATGTGGTGTCCGATCTGCTGCGCCTGCATGGCGTGGATGTGGAGGTGGATGGCACCAACGGCATCGTCAACATCGACGCGACGCATGTGCAGCTCGCCGATGTGGCGGATGTCGACACGCTGTCCGGCTCTTCGCGCATTCCGATCCTGTTCTCCGGCCCGCTGGTGCATCGTCTCGGCGAGGCGTTCATCCCGGCGCTGGGAGGTTGCGCGATCGGCGGCCGTCCGATTGATTTCCATCTGGAAACGCTGCGCAGGCTGGGTGCCACGGTCGACAAGGAACACAAGGACGGCATTCACATCACCGCTCCGAACGGCCTGCACGGCGCGAAGATCCATCTGCCGTACCCGTCCGTGGGCGCGACCGAGCAGACGCTGCTGGCCGCCGTGCTCGCCGAAGGCAAGACCGAGCTGTCGGGTGCCGCAATCGAGCCCGAGATCATGGATCTGGTGGCCGTGCTGCAGAAGATGGGCGCGATCATTTCGGTGGATGTGGATCGCACGTTCCGCATTGAGGGCGTCAAGGAGCTCAATGGCTTCACGCACACGTCGCTGACCGACCGCATCGAGGCCGCCAGCTGGGCGTCGGCGGCGCTCGCCACGCGCGGCGACATTTTCGTCAAGGGTGCTACGCAGCCGGAGATGATGACGTTCCTCAACGTGTTCCGCAAGGTCGGCGGCAAGTTCGAGGTGACCGACAGGGGCATCCGTTTCTGGCATCCGGGCGGCGACCTCAAGCCCGTGGCCATCGAGACGGACGTGCACCCCGGTTTCATGACCGACTGGCAGCAGCCGCTGGTCGTGGCGCTCACCCAGGCGAATGGCCTGTCGATTGTGCATGAGACCGTGTATGAGAACCGATTCGGCTTCACCAAGCCGCTTGTGCAGATGGGTGCGACGATTCAGCTGTATCGCGAGTGCCTCGGCTCGCTGCCGTGCCGTTTCCAGCAGCGCAACTACAAGCATTCCGCTGTGATTTTCGGACCGACCCCGTTGACTGGCCGCGATATCGACGTGCCGGATCTGCGTGGCGGTTTCAGCCATCTGATTGCGGCGCTTGCCGCGTCCGGCCCGTCCAATGTGCATGGCATTTCGCTGATTGACCGCGGCTACGCGGATTTCCGCGGCAAGCTCGCCGCGCTCGGTGCCGATTTCGAGTAACGGTACAGAGAGCCTGTAGGGCCCCGATTTCCGCTGAAGGAATCGGGGCCTTCTCTGTGACTGATTATGGTCGATGAGAAAGATGCCCCGCCGTCGTCAGTCGTCGAAGTGCGCGAACAGCGACGCGGACAGCAACGCCATAGCGATGAGCACTGCGCCTGACGCGATGAATATCGCGGCGGCGGGGAGATGATCGAACGCCCAGCCGTACGCCATCTGCCCGAGCGGCTGCATGCACATGGCCAGCGCAGACAGCAGCGCCATCACTTTACCGAGCATCGCATCGGGCGTGCGCATTTGGATTGCGGGCACGGCGATGATATTCGCGCATGAGCAGATGGCATCGCCGATGCAGGCGAAGGCCACGAGCGCCATCAGCCGCGTCCAGTTGCCGCCAGGCAGCATGCAGGCCACGCCTTGGGGGATGACGGTCAGTCCGAGCAATGTCAGGATCTTCGTCATATGGCCAATTTTCAGCCGTCCGGCCATCATCGTCACGATGAGCATGCCCATCAGGGCCGCGACGCTGATCAGTCCGTCGGCAATGCCGTAGACGGTCGCGTCGAACCCCCATTGCGTGCGGATGACGAACGCGTATCCGACGGCGCCATAGCCGAGTACGACGAAGTTCAGCGCGGAGGCGAGCAGGACCATTTTCAGCAGGTTCGGTTTTTCCCGGGTCAGGAACCGCAGAGCGGCCTTGAGGTCGTCGAGTGGCGTCGGCATCTCCTCGTCGCGTTCGGGCATACCAAGCCGGATGAAGCATTCGATGGCCGCCGCGCCGGCGAATGCCGCCACGGAGGCGGCCATCATCGGCCGGATGCCGAAGAACGAGTACGCGGCGCCTCCGAGGAAGCTGGGTATCAGTGCGCTGACCTGCTGCACCTGACTGACTATCGCGGCGCTGGTGTTCAGCGTCGCATCCCCGTATTGGCGCAGCATCTGCGGCAGCGCGGATTCGACGGTCGGCGTCTCGAAGATACCGAGCAGCGATAGCGCCACCTGCATTACGCCCACGGCGATGATGCTGAATCCGGCGGCGGAGAACCAGACGAGCGCGAGCGCGACCGTCACGGCGGACGCCGCGTCGAGGATGACCATGAGCGTGCGGCGGTTCATCCGGTCGGCCAACACACCGCCGAATGGGGCGCCGAGGATCATCGGCACGAACGATATGGCGAGGATGGATGCGAATGCGGTGGCTGAGCCGGTCTCGTCCAGCACCCACATCGACATGGCGAAGCGCAGCATCATGTTGCCGAACAGCGAGATGCCTTGCCCGGCGACGAGCAGGATGAAATTGCGGGAGCGCAGCGGATGCGCGGCCTTTGGCTGCGCTTGCGGCTGCGGTTGCGGTTCGGGGGAAGTGCTGGGTTGCTCTGTTTCGTGCTGTGCCGCGGGAAGCTGTGTTTCGGAGGGGTGTGCCGGTGTGGTGGGCATGGCGGGTTCCTTTGCTGCTGGTGGCGAGTTGGTCTCGGTGTTTTGCGTTGGTGGATTTGGCGTGAGCTTGATGGATGGCACGGCAATGTATTGGGGCGGACGATTTTGACGCCGGAGTTGGTGGTTCATCGGCAATCATTCATACCGACTGACGGTATGTAAATCGGTGCTGGAGCGGGGGCGAAACATTCGTGCCGCGTCCTGCCCCGGAGTCAGCGTCGTCTAGTATGCGTCGCTTACCGGACTGGTGTCGCCTCCGTCTTGTTGCTCGGCGGCGCTGCCGCTGCCGTCGCCGGCGAAGGCCATCATGCCGTCCGTGGCGAGATCGATGAGATGCTGGTCGAAGACCGGCACGTGCAGCGCGTCGAGCATGGTGGCGAGGCATTGCAGACGATGCCGCAGCTGCGTGCGCGTGGCGGGGAAGAAGCATGGCATCAGCCAATAGTTGCATAGCAGGGCCAGCAGTTGCGCCACTTCGCGCGGGTATTCGGTGGGGATGGAGCCGTCCAGCTGGCCTTCCTCGATCAATGGCTCGAAGTTTTTCGGCAGCTCGGTTGACCAGAATCGCATGTTGGCGGTGAATGTGGCGGGATCGTCGAAGAACGGCACGGTGGCCTTGCCGAGCGCCAGGTGCGCGGCGTCTCCCAGCGAGTTGGCGAACAGCGAGCGGAGCTTTTCCATCGCGTTCATGTCGTCGCGTTTCGCGAGCTCGTCGCACAGGGCCTGGCTGGCGCGCCAGTCGTCGGTGTTCAGTCGTTCGAGGATGGCCTCTTTGGACTTGAAGTGGTGGTAGATCGCGCCTCTCGACAGGTCTCCCAGCTTATCGATGATGTCCTGGATGGAAGTCTTGTCGTAGCCTTTTTCGGCGAACAGCTTTTTCGCGGCGGCGAGGATGCGGCGTTCCGTCACCTCGGGGTGCGGGTTGCGTACCATGGTTCCTCCTTTCGATATGTCATCAGTATACATACCAACAGTCGGTATGTATGACTGCGTGTCATGACTGCGGCCGTCTGCAGGGCCTTGTCGGGGCGGCGGAGTGATACAGTCGGTCCGGTTCGTGACTGGTCCACCATCCGGTATCTTTCATCCTGAACAGTGAGACAAACAGGGAATCTCGTGGCACGAAACGTCAAAGACCCGTGTTTATCGCATCTGGGGACAATCTCTGCGGCATGAAATCGAATCTAACCGGTCATATGCAATTCCGGGCCATAAGGGCGGAGTCGGAGATTGTTGGCAATGGCCATTTCCTCCATTGAAGCGGGCTTCCCGGCATCGGGTGCGTGGCACGGAATGGCGAAAACGGGGATTTGTATCGTTCTGTGCCATTTTCTCGGCTGGGCATTGGAACGTGGCCGCTCGCTGCTGCATAAGTTACTGCGCGGGCAACTGAGATTGCGGAGATGTAGCAACGGGGGGGGGCTTCGGGGGTGGTGGCATCGCGCAAAATGGGCAAAACCGTATTAGATATCGGTCATATGCTATGTTGGTCAATGTCGGGCGTTGGAGCTCGACCGAACGAGAGAAGGCACATATGACAGATCCCAATGCCGGTTTCCCCACCGGAAACAACCCTTATGAAGCCCCGCAGCCCGCTCAGCCGGCTTCGGACGCAAACGTGGCCTATCAGCAGCCGCAGTACACCGCACCTGTGCCGCCTGCCCAGCCCGTGCCGCCTGCAGGGGCACCCTATCAGGCGCCGGCAACCCCCGATTACGCGGCGAACATCCAGAACTCCGTCGCCGGTTTCGCCCAGAACCTGGGTGGCAAGAACGTGACCGTCGGAGGCCAGTCATTCGACTTCATTTCCATCATCACCTACGTGGCCGGCGTGCTGGCGATCATCGCCTGCATCGTGCCGTTCGTGTCGGCGTTTGGATACAACGCCAGCCTGTTCCAAGGCGGGGACGGATGGATTGTCCTCGTTGCGGTTCTTGTCATCGCGGCACTCACGTTCTTCAAGAAGCACCTCCCCGCAATGATCATTTCCGCCTTGGTGCTGGTACTCAGCATCTTTGAGATGGTGTATTCCAAGAGCAAGATCAACAGTAGCTTGGACGAGTTCGGCAGCAATTATGGCAGTCTGGGAAGTCTAGCGTCCGGCTACGCGAAGAATGCGGTGGCTTTCGGTATTGGTGCATACTTGCTCGTCATCGCGGCGCTGGGCCTGATTGTCGGCACCGTGCTTGCGTTCGTCAATCAGAAGAAGGCCGCGAAGGTCGCGGTGCCGGGTGTTTCCGCCCAGCCGCAGTATGTGCCGACGGCATTCCCCGGTGCTCCGGTCCCGGCACCTGCCGCCCCGGTGTCCGATGCCGGCGTTCCGCAGGCTCCCGCTGCGCCGCAGGCCCCGACCGCACCGGTCGCCCCGACTGCGTATGAGCAGCCGGCGCCTGCCGCTCCGGTTTACCAGCAGCCCGATTCGGACGCTTCCTACCCGGGGCAGACCCCGCAGGCCTGATTTCTAGGTCTTCCGCGTTCCGCGCCTGATCGGCGTGAAGCGTGACCAATGAGCCGCTGTGCACATGCATAGCGGCTCTTCACATATGCGACGGATCCGAGCCCAATGACCCTGCTGATAATCCGGGAAATATGAACGGCCGCACGCACCCGCGATGCCGCGATATTGTCCGCTCTCATAGGCATAATAGAAAAGTTGTGTCTGGAGGATACGTGTATGCGAATCCGCTAGCACAGCACAGCAATATACGTTGCGGGAGGAATCCGCTGCGGGCGACCGCCGCGGGTGCCGACATCACCGCTTCATAGAAAGAAGAACCATACAATGGCTCCCAAGAAGAAAGTCTCGGCGCTGATCAAGCTCCAGATCCAGGCTGGCAAGGCCAATCCTGCCCCGCCGCTGGGTCCGGCTCTGGGTTCGCATGGCGTGAACATCATGGACTTCTGCAAGCAGTACAATGCGCAGACGCAGGACAAGATGGGTCAGGTCATCCCTGTTGAGATCACCGTTTACGAGGATCGCTCCTTCACCTTCATTCTGAAGACCCCGCCTGCAGCGGCTCTGCTGCTCAAGGCCGCCGGTATCCAGAAGGGCACCGAAAACCCGCTGACCCACAAGGTCGGCTCCGTCACCAAGGCGCAGCTGCGCGAGATCGCCGAGATCAAGATGGCTGATCTGTCCGCCCGCGACGTCGAGGCTGGCATGAAGATCATCGCGGGCACCGCTCGCTCGATGGGCATCACGGTTATCGACTGAGAGGAGAAGGACACATGGTTAAGCGTTCCAAGAAGTACCGCGAAGCGGCTGAGAAGGTCGATCGCAACAACCTTTACACCGCCAACGAGGCTATCGCTCTGCTCAAGTCCATGCCGGCCTACAACTTCGACCAGACCGTCGAAGCCGTGTACCGTCTGAGCGTGGATCCGCGCAAGGCCGACCAGCTGGTCCGTGGCACCGTCAACCTGCCTCACGGCACTGGTAAGACCGCCAAGGTCGCCGTGTTCGCCCGTGGCCCGAAGGCCACCGAGGCTGTCGAGGCCGGCGCCGACATCGTCGGTGACGACGACCTGATCGAGAAGGTCCAGAACGGCTTCCTTGACTTCGACGCCGTCGTGGCCACCCCGGACATGATGGGCAAGGTCGGTCGTCTGGGCCGCGTGCTCGGCCCCCGTGGCCTGATGCCGAACCCGAAGACCGGCACCGTGACCATGGATGTCACCAAGGCCGTCAAGGACATCAAGGGCGGCAAGATCGAGTTCCGCGTGGACAAGAACGGCAACCTGAGCTTCCTCATCGGCAAGCTCTCCTTCGACGAGACCGCTCTGGACGAGAACTTCAAGGCCGTTGCCGACGAAGTCAAGCGTCTGAAGCCGGCCACCGTCAAGGGCCGTTACATCACGAAGGTGACCATCACCTCCACGATGAACCCCGGCGTCCCGGTCGATCCGGTGGCTCTCGCCTGATCAACGCCAATCGGCTCACCCTTCATAGGGGGCTTCCCACCACGCGCGGGAAGCCCCCTTGTCGTATTTCGATTCCCTACTAGACTCCCCAGTTTCGCTACGCTTGACAGCCAGCGGGGGCAAAGTAAACCGCCCGCCGCTGGCGGGGGCTGTCAGTCTTTGACTGACTGGGGGTGGTTCTTGCCGCATATACAAAAGCCGCCCGGCACACACATGCGCCGGGCGGCTTTCAGCCACTGTCGCGGTCGCCTGTCAGTAGGCGGCCAGAATATCGACCACGAAGATCAGCGTGGAGTTCGCGGGGATGGAGCCCTGGGCTGTGTCGCCGTAACCCAAGTTCGGCGGAATCACCATTAGCACCTGCGAGCCGACCGTCTGGCCGACCATGGCCTGCTGCCAGCCCTCAATCACCTGATGGTTGCCGCCGCTGTACGTGTCGGCCTCAAGCGTGGTGTTCTTGTCCCATGACGAGTCGAACTGGGTGCCGTCCAACAGCCATCCGGTGTACTTCACCTTGACGGTGTTGTTGTTCGTGACCTCTTTGCCCTTGCCCTTGATCAGCGCCTGCGAGACCAGCTTGCTGCTTCCCTTGTACCCGTTCATGTTGATGGACGGCTTGCCGTTCTTCGCTCGCGTGACCTTCGGCAGATCGGACGGGACGTCGGTGACCTCGTCGCCTGTGGCCTTGGTGAGATCCTTCGACTTGGAAACGTAGGTCAGCGCCATGATGTACGACGTGCCGCTGGAGTTGGAGTCATTGACGCCGTACGCGATCGTCGTGTTGAGCTTGCGGCCCTTCAGCAGCTCATAGTAGGCGTTGCTCACCGTGCCCTTTTCCAGCACCAGGGAGCAATCGGGTGTGTTCTTCTCCCAGCTGCTCGCAAGCTCGGTGCCGTCCTTGACGCTGATGGCGATGCCCTGCGAGCACAGACGGTCGCCATCAGCGATGGTGGCGCCGTTGCCTTCCTGCAGCACGGCATAGCTGTTGTTGTCGACGGTCTTCGGTGCCTTGAAGGAGACCTTCGGTTTCTCGCCCAGCGTACCCGTGGCGGTGATGCCGGCGATCTTCTTCATGTTCTTCAGTGCGCTGGAGTCGGAGGACTGCGAGGAGTCGTCGCCGGATTTCTTTGACGACGAGTCGGAATCGCCGGAGCCGCACGCGGCGAGTGTGACGCACAGGCCGGCCGTGCACACGGCCGCGAGTACGCGCTTGAACGTGGATGTCTGTGTCAACTTACGCATGGTCACCACACTAGCGGAAAACCCTGATTTTTCTTTGAAAGCGTCTTTCTCGCCGGGGCTTTATGCCCTGCATTGTAGAATGGGTGAGTTATGAAGAAGCAGACATCAAAAGAGCGCAAGCGTGACGAGCGAAAGTCCAAGTCGGCCGCCCGTCCGACGCGCCATGCCCGCATCATGCGGGGCGTGGTGACGCCCATCCTTGGTCTTCTGGCTGTGGCATGCATTGGTCTGGGCATTATGAACGCCACATATTGGAAGCCCAGCTCTCAGATCGCGGCCAGTGCCGCGGTGAAGGGGACGCAATATGTCGTTACCGATCCCGGCGTGCTGCCGCTGGTGGACAATCAGGTGACGGTTTCCGCCGATGCCGGTTCGTCCGACGGCGAAGTATGCCTTGCTCTGGGGTCGAACAAGGATGTGATCGGTTGGCTCGCCAGGCAGCCATATGTGCGCGTCACCGGCTTGAACGAATGGACGACGCTCGCGACGACGAAGGTCTCCGCGCAGGGGGCCGCGGCCGATGCGGGCGATGACGCAGTGGCGTTCAAGGACTCCGATATGTGGACTTCCGTGACGTGCGGGACTGGCACCGTGAAAACGGAGACCAAGGTCGCGTCCGACAGCGGTACCGTAGCCATCATCGACTTGGGCAAGTCCTCGAACGCGACGGTGCGCATGAACTGGGTGCGTCAGACTCTACCTGATTTCGCCATGCCGTTCTATTTCGCCGGAGGACTGCTGGCGCTGCTGGCCGTACTGGCCGCATCTCTGTTCGCCATGCCGCCGCACAAGCGTCGCAAGCGCGTGGTGAGTGGTTCCGCAGCCGAAAAGCAGGCGGAGGAGGTCGCCGTTTCGCAGGCGGTGTCGGGCAGTGTCGCGAGTCTCAAGGCGGCGGTCAGTTTCAAGCCGAAATCCAAGCGCCGCCGTCATGCCGCGCATCGTGGGAAACCCGGTGCGGGCGCGCCGGCAAAGCCGGAAATCTCCCAGCCGAAGGTCGTCGATCCCGGCAGCCGCAACCTTGTCGCCGACCAGCAGAACGCGCAGGCCATGGACCAGCCCGACGATTCGGCGACGTCGGTAATCACCGCCAGCGAGCTGCAGACGTATTTCGCGCGGCTTTCGCAGGAATCCGATGATGACACGAAGGGGAGCTCCAATGAATAAACGCATAACCACCGCCCTGGCGGCGACGATGGTCTGCGCTCTGACGCTCGGCCTTGCAGGCTGCGAGGGGCAGGTGCCACAGACTGTGGCGCCGTCGGTGAAGGACAACGAGATCATCGATGTGACCGTCGCACAGGAGAAGCGGATCCGCGGGAAGATCCTTGACGTGCTGAACCAGGCGAACGAGGCGAAAAGCGCCGACGGGCTCGCCGCGCGCGTGTCCGGCTCGCAACTGGAGATCCGCACCTCCCAATTGAACATTGCGCAATACACGAAGCAGGATGTCACGCCGTTGGCGACTATCCCCAGTGATGTGACGCAGGTGGTCATCCCGACCGACAACGCATGGCCGAGGTATATTTTCACCGTCACCACCACCACCGAGGACCAGCAGGCGAAGCGTCTGCTGGTGATGCGGCAGGAGTCCGCCCGGCAGAACTACAAGCTGTGGGCTGTCGCCCGACTGCTTGAGGACGTGTCACTGCCGGGCTTCGCGCCCGCTAAGCAGGGCAATGTCATGGGCGATGCCAACGACTCCAATCTGGTCATGACCCCCAAGCAGGCGGTGCAGCGATACGCCGATGTGCTGCAGAACAACACGAACAGCAAATACGCGGGAAGCTTCGAGGACGACCAGTTCCGCCAGTCGCTAGTCAAGCAGCAGGAAGAAAGCCAGAAGGGTGTGACCCAGAACAAGGGCACGCAGCAGGAGGTGTTCACGCCGGTCGTCGACCAGATCGCCGTGATGCGCTCCCCTCGTGGCGGTGACCTGGTCGTCGCGCAGATCAACTCGGAGTGGACACGGTCCATGAGCGAGGGCCGTGAGTCGTTGCCGGGGTCCCCGAACGAGGATGCGCTGTTCAAGATGACGAATCAGCAGGCCACCAGTTCGCTGAAAGCCACTTATGTGAACGTTGTGGCGATATTCGTGCCGCTGGCCGGGTCGGATCAGAAGGTGACCGTGGTGGCGGGCGATCGTCAGGCGGTCAAGGTCGAGGCGCAGTAGACGCCGGACTCGGGCCGGCGTGCGGGCCGGCGCACGGACTTACCAAGCACCGGAATCGGGCGCTTGCAGCGTAACCGGAGGCGGTGAGACGCCGTGGCCTATATAGTGGTATGCGTCAACGATGTTCGCGACGAAATCGACGGTGGTCGCAGGTATGTGGCCGCGTCGATTTTCGCGCGGCATGGATGTGACGGAACGGCGTGCGGCGCAGACCGCGGGCCGGTATGAGTCGTGAAAACGGAGGCATGATGGCACAGCAGCAGGAGTTTCATCCGGGATTGTCACTCGCGGGCGCGGTGGATCTCGAATCGTTGAAGCATCAGGTGAAGGCGGAGCCGGGGCAGGCCGGGGGAGCGCCGGCCGCGGGCGGCTATGTCATCGACACGACCGAGAACACGTTCCAGGCGATGGTGCAGACCTCCGCCACGTTCCCGATCCTGCTGCTGCTGTGGATCCCGACCGATGACCGTCTGTTCCCGATGGCCCGTACGCTCGGCGACGCGGTGAACAAGCTCAAGGGGCAGATTCAGCTGTCCCGCATCGACATCGCGAGCTACCCATCGATCGCGCAGGCGTTCCAGGTGCAGGGCGCACCGGCGCTGTTCGCGCTGATCGGTGGCCGCCCGATGCCGATTCTTCAGGGGCTGCCGGGCGATGACGAGCTGAAGCAGATCGTCGATCAGGTCATCCCCAAGCTAATTTCGGTGGCCGCGCAGTCCGGCGTGAATGGTACTGCGCCGTATTCCGGCGACCCGGACTCGGCCGACGGTGACGGTGCTGGTACCGGTGACGGCGCAGGTGCGGCGGCTGGTGCCGACGTGGTGCCGCCCGAGCATCAGGAAGCGCACCAGCTTGCGGCGCAGGGCGATTACGCCGGTGCCGCCGCGGCCTACGAGCAGGTGTTGCAGGCGAACCCCAATGACACGCTCGCCGCGCGGGAGCGCGCGAAGGCGCTGCTGTTGGCGCGTTCGGCGACCGCTGACGTGCGCGAGGTACGCAAGGCCGCCGCAGATCGTCCCGATGACGTCGAAGCGCAGCTGGCCGTGGCGGATGTGGACATGATCGGCGGTCAGATAGAGGACGCCTTCTCCCGTCTGCTGGATTATCTGGCGGACGGTCACACCGATCAGGTCGAGCCGGTACGCAAGCGTCTGCTGGAGTACTTCATGATTCCTGAAGCGACCGATGAGCGCGTCAAGCGTGCCCGTCGCCGCCTTGCCACGCTGATGTACTGAGCGCCATCGCGCCGAAATATGTCATTATGCTGAAACCGCCGCGGTGCCAATTCTTGCATCGTGGCGGTTTCAGCGGTTTTGGGCCTGTGGTCTACGCCTTATAGTCCCATGCGGTTACGGCCGAACTGGGTTTGGAATCGGGGCCCGTCCCGGTGCAGCTCGGCGTCGAAGTCCGCGGCCCACTGCGAGAACGGCCGCGAAGCCAGTCCGTCGTTGCTGAACCGCGCCTGATCGGTGATCTCCGTCACGCAGAACGATGGAATCTGCAGATTGGTCACGGGTCCGCTACGCTCCGCCTCGGCGACGACCAGCGGGGCGTTCGCGCCGCCAAATATGTCGAGGCTCCATCCATCCTCGCCGATCCATGCGGAGAACCGGTTCTTGATAATCGGACAGCCTCCGCGCATCACCAGTTCCGCGGCAATGCGGGCGTCGATCTCCCGTTCGGCCTCATAACGGGTGCCGCCCACCGACGGCCCCTTGACGGTGACGAACGCCTCGGTGAACTGGTCTCGGTATTGCCTCAGTACGGCTATCGGATCGGTGTCGGTGTTCATATCGATGCGCACCCCGCGTGTCTGTAGCCGCACTCGCAACGCGTAATTACCGTCGTGCACATAATAGCTCTGCACGATCAGCATCGGCTCGCCGTCATCCAGTTCCGGCGGCAGCGCCCTGCAGAAGAACCGACGTTCATATTCGAAATCGTTCATGGCGATGTCCATACCACTCCAGTGTAGTCGGTGCGGGAGCGCGTAAACCCGGGAATTCCGCGAAATTGCCGACATGTTGGGAGTGGGATGGTGTACAGTGATACAGTTGCTTGCCGCAAGGCGAGCGATGGCTCGGGTTCGTAGCTCAGTGGATAGAGCGTCTGTCTCCGGAACAGAAGGTCGAGGGTTCGAATCCCTTCGAGCCCACCAGCAAAGGCTCCATACCATCGGTATGGAGCCTTTTTCGTGGTCTATCTGCGTTTCGAGGGGGGTGATTCGGGATGCGCCGGACATCTATCTGTGTTTCGAGGGGTTGATAGCCAAGTATAAACGCTACGGGACCCGCATGATTCCAGCAAGAATCAGGTCGGAATACTCCGCATATCGTGTTTTGGCAACCCCTTGAAACGCAGATAGATGTCCCCAGACTGCAAAATCACCCCCTCGAAACGCAGATAGGAGATGTTGCGGCGAAAGCCGGTCGCGGCGGTTGTCTCCGCCTCGCGACCGGTCAGCTCTTCTTGGGGGCGGTGGTGCTTTCGCGGACGACCAGGCGTGTGGGCAGGATCAGGTAGTGATCGGCGACGGAGCCTGCACGCGCGTCGAGAATCATGTCCACGGCCTTGCGGGCGATCATGTCGAACGGCTGGCTGATGGTGGTGAGCGCCGGGTACAGGTATTGTGCCGGGTACACGTTGTCGAAGCCGACGACCGACAGGTCAGCGGGCAGGGACAAGCCGCGTTGGCGGGCAGCGCGGTACACGTTGAGCGCCGTGACGTCGTTGCATGCGAAGATCGCAGTCGGCCGTTTGGCGGCGGGCAGGTCGAGCAGTTGACATGCGCACTCGTAGCCGCGTTCCGGCATATAGTCGCCGTAGGCGACCAGCTCGGGATCCAGCTGGATCCCGGCGCGACGCAGCGCGGTGGCGTAGCCACTGTAGCGGGCCTGAGCGGATTCTGCGTTCTGCGGGCCGGTGATGATGCCGATGCGCTGATGTCCGAGTTTGATGAGGTGCTCGGTGGCAATCAGCCCGCCGGTCCAGTTGTCGATGCCTACGCCGAGCGTGTCCTGCGACCCTTCGCCGATGGAGTCGATAATGACGAAGGGAATGTTGCGCGAACGCAATAGTGTTTTTTCGCGTTCGGCCGCGTTGGACAGCAGCAAAATGACGCCGAGGGGATTGCGGTTGAGGATTTCCCGGAAGCTTTCCTCGCTGCGCTTGCCCCGCCCGGTCTGCGTGATGGTGATGCCGATGGGCATCGATTTCACATATTCGGAGGTCTCCGCGATCATCGCGTTGATACCGTTCGCCATGACCTCGGTGAGCACGAGCTCGATGGTCTGTGATGTCTTCGTGGTGACGAGAGACTTGGAGTACCCGGATTCCTCCATGATTTTCTCGATGCGCGCCCTTGTGGAGCTGGATACGCCCTCTCGCCCGTTGATGACCTTTGATACGGTCGCAGTGGAGACTCCGGCAAGCTTCGCTATCTCACTGACCCGCGGTTTTTTCATATCGCCTGCCATCGGTTGCTCCGTTTCTCCCGTACTTCATTGTGGGTGTGTCTGCGTTCGTTGCAGACGCACTTCACACTATAGTAAAGCGTTTCGAGATAGATGAAAGAAAATTTCTAGAATAAGATGGTGATTTTTCTAAGAAATATGTATGATGGGAACGAAACACAATGCATCGAGAACCATTGAGGCGAAGGAGCCAGCATGGGCACCATCATCGGAGTCAAAACCTCCTACGACCTGCGTTTCCCCACGTCCAGCACGCTGTCGGGCTCGTACGCGATGAACAAGGACCCTCGGCATACGTCGTCATCACCACCGACGCGGATGACGGCCTGAGCGGCAGCGGCTTCGTTTTCACTGTCGGACGTGGCGACGACGTGGTCGTGGCTGCCATCGACTCGCTCTCCCGCGTGCTCGTCGGCCGCAACGTCGAGAACCTGCTCGACGACATGCGCGCCGCATGGGACATGTTCGTCCACGACTTTCAGCTGTGCTGGCTCGGCCCGGAGAAGGGCGTCGAGCACATGGCCATCGGCGCCGTGCTCAGCGCGCCATCGACCCGATCGCGGTCGCCAACGGCGAGCAGATGCAGAACCGCATCATGTACAAGCAGTATCTGCAAGCGGGCAGCTTCAAGGTCATGCAGATCGACGCCACGCGCGTCGCCGGGCCGCAGGAGATCGTGCTCGAATACCTGCTCGCCAACAAGTTCGGCGTGCGCGTGTGCCCCCCCACGCCGGCGGTGTCGGCCTGTGCGAGGCGGTGCGTCACTTCGCCATGTTCGATTACCTGGCGGTCAGTGGACAATGGGATGATCGCGTCATCGAATATGTGGACAACCAGCACGAATACTTCGTGCATCCCACTGAGATCGTCAATGGTCGTTACAAGGCCTCGACCGCTCCGGACTCGGGCGTCGACATGAAACTCGAAGCCGCCGAACGGTACCTGTACAAGGGCTGATCGCAGCGCCGCGGTGCCGCGGCTCGCACGGACACGAACACAACAAAGGACACTGAAACATCGTGGATTTGCATCTGGAAGGCAAGGTCGTCATCCTCACCGGCGGTTTCAAGGGCATCGGCAAGGGCATCGCCCTGCGACTGGCCAAGGAGGGGGCCATCGTGGCGGTTATCAACCGCGACGACGGCACCGCCGAGCAGTTCGACGCCGAAATGAAGGCCGTCGCCGACAACTACCGCACGTATCTGATGGACCTCAACGACACCGGCGACATCGCGCCGATCGTCGAGGATGTGGTGAAGACCTACGGCCATATCGACGGTCTGGGCAACAACGCGGGCCGCAACGACAACCTCGACCTCGACCACACCTCGTGGCGCGAATTCGAGCAGTCGCTGCACGGCAACCTCACACACTATTACGAGCTCGCCCACCGCTGCGCCCCGTACCTGCGCGAATCGAAGGGTGCGATCGTCAACATCTCGTCCAAGACCGCGCTGACCGGCCAGGGCAAGACCAGCGCCGACGCCGCGGCGAAGGGCGCGATTCTGGGCCTGACGCGCGAGTGGGCCGCAGCCTTCGCCAAGGACGATGTGCGCGTGAACGCCATCGTCGTCTCGGAGGCGTTCACGCCGCTGTACGCAAAGTGGATCACCACGTTCGGTGACGAGGAGGCTCAGCGCGAGCAGCTCGACAAGATCACCTCCCGCATCCCGCTCGGCCACCGCATGACCGGCGTCGAGGAGATCGCGAACGAGGCCGCGTTCCTGCTGTCCGACTGCTCCTCGCACACCACCGGCCAATGGGAGTACGTGGACGGCGGCTACGTCCACCTCGACCGCGCCCTCGCGTGACCGGAGGAACGATGGGCGCCCTGAACACCCGCGTTCGCGATGACGGGGATGATTTCGACGTCATCGGCGCGCTTGTGGACGCTATGATACCGGGTCTCTGGTTTATCGGGTTCGCCGTGCTCGCTGCACTCACCGGGTTCGCCGTGACTCGCTCTGTTCACCGTGGGCGTCTCCGCCCGGCCTGTGCCCGTCCACCCGCCCGTCGTAAACGCTTAAAATATGGACATAGCGGCTAAATATAAACATGGTGAATGTAACAAATCGATAAACAGTATCACCAATGTTTCGGGATATTGAGAATATCGGCTCATAACTGCGGAACAGATTTTAAATGACTAAAACGTTGGAAAATCAACGGTTTAGTCATTTTTTGCGCTCATGTCAAGAAATAATATAAAGAAAATTTCAAAAAAGACCCAATCAGATTTCACTCTTCTTGGAAACATATTGTATACTCGCGGATTGTACAAAACGGTACGGGTGCTGACGACAGCATCCGGGGACGCGGGCTTTGGGCTTGCGGCCTCCTCTACTTACTAAGGGGACAAGGAGGTCAAAGAGATGAAGAACATCGCTTTGGCAAAGAAGATCGTTGCGATCGTCGGTGCGGGCGCCATGATGGCCTCGATGGCCGCGTGCGGCAGCACCAACTCCAGCGACGGCGGCAAGGTCACGCTGAAGTTCGCTGCGTTCGAAGGCGGCTACGGCGTCGATATGTACAAGAAGGTCGTCGCGGCGTACGAGAAGCTGAACCCGAACGTCAAGATCGACCTGCAGGCCTCGAAGAAGATCGCCGACGAGATTACCCCTGGTATGAAGGCCGGCAACTACCCCGACATCATCGAGCTGGGCCAGGGCACCGAGTCCGGCCTGACCGAGACCATGCTGAAGGACAAGGCCGTCGAGGACGTCACCGACGTGCTCGACATGAAGGTCCCCGGCGAGTCCAAGACTGTCAAGGAGAAGCTCGTCGACGGCATCATCGGCTTGTACACCAACCCGTACGGCGATGACCAGACCTACCTGATGCCTATGTACTACTCGCCCTCCGGCCTGGTCTACAACAAGACCCTGCTCGACCAGAACGGCTGGAAGGTCCCGACCACGTGGGACGAGTTCTTCAAGCTCGGCGACGAGGCCAAGGCCAAGGGCATCTCGCTGTTCACCTACCCGACCGCCGGCTACTTCGACGCCTTCCTCAACGCCCTGTTGTCCGATGTCGGTGGCGAGGAGTTCTACACCAACGTGATGACCTACAAGAAGGACATCTGGAAGACCCCGGAGGCCAAGGAGACCCTGAGCCTCGTCCAGAAGCTCGTCACCAAGTACCTGAACCCGAACACCGTGGGCTACGCCAACGGCCAGGACTTCACCAAGAACCAGCAGTCCGTGCTTGACGGCAAGTCCCTGTTCATGCCGAACGGCACCTGGATCGTCAACGAGATGAAGGATGCCCCGCGCACCGACGGCTTCGAGTGGGGCTTCGCTCCCGTGCCGACCACCAAGGAAGGCGGCACCCGCTACGTCAACACCACCATCGAGGCCACTTGGATCCCGAAGAAGGCCAAGCACATCGATGAGGCCAAGAAGTTCATGGCCTTCCTGTACTCCGACACGGCCGCCGACATCTTCAACAAGACCGGCGCAGTGCAGCCCATCAAGGGCATGACCGACAAGGTCGACAGCACGATGAAGGTCTTCTACGACGCCTACAACGAGGAGAACGTCAAGGCCGTCGCCGGCTCCTTCTCCGCCACTGTCGCCGTCGAGGGCAAGAACATCAAGGACGACCTGTACATCGCGGTCGACTCCGTCGCCTCCGGCAAGAAGTCGCTCGCCGACTGGCAGAACGCCCTGAACGACACCAGCAACGCGCTCAACGCGGCTGCCGGCAAGTAAGGCAAGGCCATCTCCAAGATTCTCGCAAAGGGCGACGGCCCGTCCGAAGCCCTTTGCGAATCCACTTCGACACACAAACTTCAATGACCGCCGCGAAGCCGCAGGCTCCTCCTACTCCTTTCATCGAACTGTGGTTTCACGGTGGTCATTGACATTGTTGACATCCATATCGCTGCATCGCGAACAAATATCTATCATCGGGAGAACATCGATGTCGTCATCGACTACTCGTGCGGCAAAGGGCAAGAAGACCGTACTCGAACGGAAACGGGCGAGGTTCGGAGTCCTGTGGACGCTGCCCACCGCAATTCTTTTCATCATCTTCATGGTCGTTCCCACGTTCAACGTGTTCCGTATGTCGTTCTTCAAGTGGAGCGGCTTCTCCGGCGACCAGACCTTCGTCGGACTGCAGAACTTCAAGACGCTGGCCGGCGACATGAACTTCGTCCACGCCTGCCAGAACACGATCCTGCTGCTGGTGGTCGTCACCTCGATCACCATGCCGATCGCCATCATCTTCGCGGCCATCCTCACGCAGGACAAGATCATCGGCTCCGGCTTCCTGCGCTTCGTCATGTACGTGCCGTCCATCCTGTCGGCCGTCGTCATCGCCGCCATCTTCTCCGCCATCTACGACCAGCAGGACGGCCTGCTCAACAACACGCTCGGCTTCCTCGGGCTCGGCGCCCTCAAGCGGGTGTGGCTCGGCGACCAGAAGATCGTCATCTACTCCATCGCCTTCGCCATGGTCTGGCAGTCCTTCGGCTACTACATGGTCATGTACATGTCCTCGATGGCCGGCGTCGACCGCAGCCTGTACGAGGCCGCGCAGATCGATGGCGCAGGAAAGGTGCGCCAGCTGTTCTCGATCACCATCCCGATGATCTGGCAGAACATCCGCACCACCCTCACCTTCTTCATCATCAGCTCCGTGAACCTGAGCTTCGTGCTTGCCACCGCCATGACCAACGGCGGCCCGGACGGCGCCTCGCAGACGATCCTGGGCTACATGTACCAGCAGGCGTACACCAATTCGACGTATGGCTACGGCATGGCCATCGGCGTGGTGATCTTCCTGTTCAGCTTCATTCTGTCGCTGGTCGTCAGCCAGGTCACCAAGCGCGAGATCGTGCAGCAGCTGTAGGAGAGATCAGACATGTCACAAGCAAGCAAAAACAAAGTGATCAAGCCGGCCAAGGGCCGTGGCTCAGTCAACTCGTGGACTGTCGGCCGTACCGTCGGGCAGATCGTGCTCGTCATCTGCGCGTTGACCATCTTCGTGCCGGTCGTGTGGGTGTTCTTCGCGTCCTTCAAGGACAAGAGCGAGTTCTATGGCAGCCCGTGGACGATGCCGAAGGGCCTGCACTGGCAGAACTTCGTCGACGCGTTCCAGGACGCGCACCTCGGCCAGTACTTCGGCACCTCGGTGTTCGTCACCGCGCTCGCCATGGTGCTGTGCCTGATCGTCGCGCTGCCGTGCTCCTACGTGATGGCTCGCTTCGACTTCCCCGGCAAGAAGATCCTGAAGATCGCCATTCAGGGCGGCCTGTTCATCAATGTGAACTACATCGTCGTCCCGATCTTCCTGATGCTCGTTGACGCCGACAAGCTGGTGTACGAGATCTTCCCCGACGGCTTCTTCGTCAACAACCCGGTGATGCTGGCCGTCGTCTACGCCGCCACGTCGCTGCCGTTCACGGTCTTCCTGCTGCAGGACTTCTTCGCCTCGATCCCGAAGGACTTCGAGGAGGCCGCGCTGATCGACGGTGCCTCGCAGTTCAAGATCATGACGAGGATCTTCTTCCCGATGGCCATGCCCGCCATCTCGATGTCGATGCTGTTCAACTTCCTGAGCTACTGGAACGACTACATCATCTCGATGACCTTGATGACCGGCGAGAACCGCACCATCCAGGTCGGCCTGCTCAACCTGATGCAGACCCAGAAGGCCGCCACCAACTACGGTCGCCTGTACGCCGGTATGGTGATCGTCATGGTGCCCGTGCTGATCTTCTACGCGATCGTGCAGAAGAAGCTTCTGCAAACCTCGACCATGGGAGGCCTGAAGTAATGAGTGATCGTACTCGTCGCGGCATCATCGCCGCCATCAAAGTCATCCTGTACATCGTGTTCGTGATCATCACGATCATCGGCGCGAGAACCACTACCTGGGCGAGCCTCGGCCTCGAATGCGTCGGCCTGCTCGGCGTGGTGGTCATGCTCTGGGTCTACAACCGCTCCCAGAAGTGACCGTGCGGGCTCCATAGCTCGCAACGCAACGATACCGCAACATATCAGTCAACACCACAAAGGGGAGGGATTCTGGGAAACGTGCCCGCACGCCCCGAATCCCTCCTTTTTGTGTATCTTCCCGCAATTTCCTACCGCTTTCATCCGTTGTCGCCGCCCTTCCGGCGGTGGCCGCCGACGGAAGTCAATCCCAAGTCTCGCGAAAGGCAACCATGAACGAGGACTATCTCGCCAATATCCGCCCTACACACCGCCAGCTGCAGTGGCAGCGCATGGAAATGTACGCTTTCACGCATTTTGGTATGAACACGATGACCGACCGCGAATGGGGTCTCGGCCATGAGGACCCCGCACTGTTCAACCCGGTGGACTTCGACGCCGACCAGTGGATGGAAGCGCTCAAGGCGGCCGGCATGACCGGTGTGATCCTCACCTGCAAGCATCACGACGGCTTCTGCCTGTGGCCCAGCGCCTACACGAAGCACTCCGTCGCCTCCAGCCCGTGGAAGGACGGCAAGGGCGACGTCGTGCGCGAGGTGTCGGACGCGGCCCGCCGCCACGGCCTCAAGTTCGGCGTGTACCTTTCTCCGTGGGATCGCACCGAAGCCACCTACGGCTCCGGCAAGGACTACGACGACTACTACGTGAACCAGCTGGTCGAGCTGCTGACCCATTACGGGCCGATCTTCACCGTGTGGCTCGACGGCGCCTGCGGCGAGGGTCCCAACGGCAAGAAGCAGCAGTACGACTGGCGGCGCTACTACAACGTGGTGCGCGCCCTGCAGCCGGAAGCGGTGATCTCCGTCTCCGGCCCCGACGTGCGCTGGTGCGGCAACGAGGCCGGTCACACCCGTGAGAACGAGTGGAGCGTCGTGCCTGAGCGCCTGCGTTCCGTCGAGTTGACCGCCGCCAAGTCGCAGCAGGCCGACGACGGCGAATTCTCCCGTCTCGTGCGTTCCGACGAAGAGGACCTGGGCAGCCGCAAGGCGCTGGCCGACTATGATGGCCCGCTCGCCTGGTACCCCTCCGAAGTCAACACGTCCACCCGTCCGGGCTGGTTCTACCACGAGAACGAGGACGCGCAGGTGCGTACGCCTGAAGAGCTGTTCGACATCTGGGCTTCGGCGGTCGGCGGCAACGCCACCTTCCTGCTTAACGTGCCTCCCACGCCGCGCGGGCTCATCGCCGACGCGGATGTCAAGGCGCTCGCCGGGCTCGGCAAGCTGGTCGCCGACTTCAAGGGTCGCATGATCGCCGATGACGTTACCGTCAGCGTCTCCAGCACGTGCAGGCGTTGCACGGCTCGTGGCTTCGAGCCGGCCGCGCTGCTCGACACCGCCGCAGATTCGGCCGCATGGACGCCGACGTGCCGTGATGCCGAGCCGACCGTGACGCTCGACTTCGACGCGCCCTGCCCGCTCTCCGCCGTCGTGCTGCGCGAGGACATCACCCAAGGCCAGCGCATCGACGCCGTGGACGTCTACGTCGACGGACAACTGTTGGCGCACCGCGAATCGGTGGGATACCAGCGCGTCATCCGGTTCGACGAGCCGGTCACCGCCCGGCAGGTCGTCATCCGCATCCCCGGATTCCGGACGCGCGTGCACCTCGCGTCCGCCATCGCAGTGGAGGCCTGACATGTCCGTGTTCCGTCGCCACCCGGCCGCGCTCGACGGCATCACCGCCGGCGACCTCAGCAAGGCCGATGCCGCCATCAAACAGGCCGTGCCCGACGTCGCCGCCGGCGTAACGCTGATCGTCCGCAAGCGTGCCACTCGCTGAATGACACGCCGCAAAGGCCGGGGCCGGTAACTATGTGCCGGCTCCGGCCTTTGCCGGTACGATGGATATGATGGATATGTTTTGCCGTTGCGATAACGCCGCGGCAGACAAAGTAGAAGAAACGTTCCAGAGCACGGAAAGGAACATGGATGTCAACTTCTGGCCGTTTTACGATTCCGAGTGAATCGAACTTCGCGGAGAAGACCGCGGAACTGGCCCGGTTGTGGGGCGCCGACGCGGTTCGCAACTCGGATGGCACGCAGTTGGACGACGAGGTCGTGGCGCTGGGTATGAAGGTCTACACGGCCTACTTCCCGACCCGCGCGCACAATGAGTGGATCACGCTGCACATGGACGAGACCCCGCAGGTGTACCTGCTGTCGAAGCGTGCGCTGGCGGAGAGCGACACGGTGGACGTGTCTCTGATGGACGGCTTCTTCGAGGAGCAGCTCAAGCCGAACTTCGACGCCGACCCGCACAAGTACTGGGAAGTCGTGGACCGTTCGACGGGCGCCGTGGTGCCGACCGAGCAGTGGGCCGTGGACGCCGAAGCGGGCGTAGTGCACGTCTCCGGCGCGGAACTGATGCACGAGTACACGGTCTCGTTCCTC
>CWGX01000053.1_pt4 | contig 73262 bp, 54 predicted proteins | sample 682481 | NCBI WGS metagenome assembly CWGX01 (sample SAMEA3735743, study PRJEB9488) | human gut metagenome | biome: ENVO:mammalia-associated habitat; material: ENVO:feces | place: Malawi | collected 2009-02-27 | reverse complement strand
ACGGGGAGGCGGCCAGGCGCATGCGCGGCGGCGGGTGCGCCGTATTGAATGACCCCGACAGGCTGACCGCCGGGCAGTCGGAGGCGTTCGAAAGCCTGCGACGCACGGACCCCAAGGGGTCCGGATGGGATACTCGAACGCGCGCCTCGGGGCGTTCGACAACAGGATCAAGGTCACCGTCCGCATGGCCTACGGCTTCCGCCGCGTCACCAACCTCATCGCCCTGGTCATGCCCAGATGCAGCGGACTCGACATACGACTGCCACAACCCGCAATCTAACCCACAAAAACATCAGAAGCCTCAGAGAAGATCACCGTGATCCATGGGGGACCGCGGTGGAGGGGGCTGTTATGTCGGAACGTACCTGCAATATCGCGGGATGCCATAATCCTGCGGAAAGTAATGGTCTGTGCGCGCCCCATTTCACGCGGGCGCTGGTGTACGGGCAACTGCGCGTGGCCGATCATGCGGCGTCCTTGTCGGGCGCGGTGCCGCGCGGGGAGGCATGAGCACTCGGATCGCTGTAGCGCGGGCCATCGTGCGACCGCGTCGCGCATCGTGATTCATGTCCGCTATGTTGACGAGCGGCTGCGGGCCGTGCCGCTTTGAAGTATTCTCCCTGAGTCGGGATGTCCATATATGCGGGGAGTTGATGCGGTGGTGATTGCCGGTTTTTCGCTGATGACGATGCTGCTGATCCTGCTGGCCGGCATCGGTGCCGGATTCGTGGGATATGCGGTCGGCGCGTCTTCGCTGGTATCGTATCCGGCCCTGCTGGCGCTGGGTATTCCGCCGGTCCTCGCCAACGCGAGCAATACCGTCGGCGTGATCGGCACCGGCGTCGGTGGCGTGCTGGGCGCCCGCAAGGAGCTGCGCGGGCAGCGGCTGCGTTCCATCACCTACGTAAGCATCGGCGCGGTGGGAGGCGTCGCCGGCGCTGCGCTGCTGCTCAGCCTCGACCCGAAGATCTTCGAATTCGCCGTTCCGCCGCTGATCCTGTTCAGCTCGCTGATCATAGCGGTCAATCCGCGCGGCCGCATGCAAGCGCGGCAGGCCGCGGCGGACGTCATGGCCCAGGCCAGATCCCTGACGACGCCGCAGGGGCAGGGGAGCGACGGCACGCCCGCGTCGGCTCCCGCATCGACGCAACCCATGTCCAAGGACCCATGGTGGATATGGCTCGGCGTCGCGTTCGTGGCGGTATACAGCGGATATTTCGGCGCCGGTGCCGGCACGTGCGCGCTCGCGGTGCTCGACGCAGGCAAGATCGGTCCGTTCCATCAGATCAATGCGCTCAAGACGCTGATCGGCACCGGTGCGAACATCAGCGCGTCGGTCATCTTCATCGTGCGCGGCGTCGTGGACTGGCCTGCGGCCATCCTGCTGTGCATCGGCTGCTTCATCGGCGGATACATAGCGTCGCCCGTCACTCGCAGGGTCCCGGCCCGGATCATGCGCATCGCGGCTGTGCTCGCCGGCATCGTACTCACCGTTGATCTGGCGATGAAAACCTACCTGTGACGAATCGGAAGCCGTCGAATGCGACGGTATCCGGCATAATATCGCATTTCTCCGTTCAGAGATTTTCAGAAAAGAGCCAGACAAGATTCGACGGTCGTGGCGTTCTCTTAGCGTCATCTAAGTGACGAGCCAAGTTCCTCGTTCATAGTGGCCTTCAGGTAAGCGGTGGTGCCTGCTTCCCGGCACCGACGACTTCCAGCCGGTCGAATCCACGTCGTCGAACTCCGCGAACTCCTCCGACTCGTCCAGCTCCAGTGACTCCGGCCAGGGCGACGGGCAGCAGGGACCCGGCGGCCAGCCCGGCGGTGACCGGCAGGGCGGCCGCGGCGGCATGATGATGACCTCCGGCGACTTCACGCTCACCGGCTTCTCGTCGGACACCGCCATCGCCAACGCGGCGAACGGCACGTTCACGATGTCGTCCGGCGAAGTGTTCGGCTATGGCGAGTCGGACAACGGCAAGGTCATCATCTCCAAGGCGCTCGCCGACTTCAACGACCCGAAGGTCGGCGACGAGATCACCGTCACCAACCCGTCCGACACGTCGACGACCTACACGTTCACCATCAGCGGCATCTACAAGAACAGCACGTCCAGCAACACCAGCGCGATGGGCTCGATGGGCGGCACCTCGCAGGACGCCGACAACGCGATATACACATCCGTCTCCACGCTCAAATCGCTTGGCTTGGACGCCGACACCACCGCGAACGACGATGACAACAACACCACGACCCAGCTGAGCTACACCTACGTGCTCGGCGGCGCCGACGACTACGAGACCTTCGCTTCCGACGTCCGGAAGGCCGGACTGGACGACACCTGCACCGTGCAGTCCGCCGACGTGGAGAACTACGAATCGAGCCTCGTGCCGCTCGACAACCTCGCCAAGTTCGCCCTCACGCTGCTCATCGTCGTACTGGCGGTCGGTGCGGTCGTGCTCAATCTGTTCAACATCCGCGAACGCAGATACGAGGTCGGCGTACTCACCGCCATCGGCGTGAAAAAGGTCAAGGTGGCGGCGCAGTTCGCAATCGAGCTGCTGATCGTGACGATGTGCGGTATCGCGCTTGGCGTGGCCGGTGGGGCCGTGGCGTTGGTGCCCGTGTCGAACCAGCTGCTCGCCGCGCAGGTCTCCTCGCGGGATACCCAGACCGCCAGCCAGGAGGAGCAGTTCGGTCGCGGCGCCGACATGGGCGGCGCTCCGGGCAGCAGCTCTGATTCGGGTGGCTCCGATTCAACTGATACGAGCGGCGACTCCGGCAGCGCGTCGCCATCGCGCGGGCGCTGAGCTATGGTCCGTCGATTGTCCTCGCCGACGAGCCGACCGGCAATCTCGACATGGCCACGCAGGACGACATCATGGCGCTCGCCCATGAGGAGGGCAAGTGCGTGCACAGTCCCGAAGTCGCCGCGGCCTCCGACGAGGTCTATCAGCTCGCCAAGCTGCGTCGCCGCTGACCGCACGATTGCATGCGACACGCCCGGAATGCGTAGCACAATCGCAAGGTGCGAATCGAAGAACGGCGCAATGGCAATGCATGGCCAGTGGCGATTCGATGATTGTGCTACACACTCCGGGCGTGTCGCACGGTGGTGTGGTGTCGCACGGTGGTGTGGTGCCGTGTGACGGGGTGATGACGTGGGGCACTACCGCGCCTTGCGGCCGACCCGCTCCAGCAGACGCCCGTTGAGCCGGATCTGCGACACCAGTATCGCCAGGAAAATCAGCGCGAATCCGGTCGCCGCAACGCCACTGACAGTCTCTCCATAGAACAGCACCGAAAACACCATGCTGAACACGGTCTCCAGGCACATGATGATCGACGCCTGCGAAGGCGGGGTCACCTTGAGCCCGACGTTCTGCATGATCTGAGCCAGCATCGTCGCGCCGAGAAACAGGTAGACCAGGCATGCGAGGACGCCCGGCGCAAGCCATGAGGCGTTCGGCGCCGGTTCGCTGAACGACGCGCCGACTATGAAGCACACGCCGGCCGTCACGAACTGCGCGAACGTCAGCGCCACCGGGTCGATGACGCGGCTCCACTTGCCCAGACACACCAGATTGAACGAAAAGATCACCGCGCACAGCAGCGTCAACAGGTCGCCGGTGCCAATCGTGAGCCCGCCCAGCCCGGACCCGAGCGACACGAAGCCGACGCCGGTCAGGCACAGGGCGGCCGCGACGATGTTGCGCGCCGCAGGGCGCTGCCGCATCAGCAGCCATGAGACGAACGGCACCAGCACGCAATACGCCGAGGTCAGGAATGCGCTGCGGCCGGGTTCGATCATCGTCAGGCCGACCGTCTGGCTGATCATCGTGCCCCAATACGTGAGCCCGGTCACCAGCCCCGGGATGATGATGGATTTGTTTAGATACGGTACGATTCGCTTGCGAAACAGGATCAGCATGATCGTCGACGCGCCGACCAGCCGCAATCCCATCAGCCATTGCGGCGTGACGACACCCATCGCGACCTTGGCTATGGGATAGCTGCCTCCCCACAGCATCGCGCAGCACAGCAACATGACCCGCCCCGTCGTCGGGGACAGTCCTTTCTTCATCGTTGAACCTCTCTCAATGAGTCGATATGGCATTGGCGCGCATTGGCACGTCATCGGCGGCCCGATAACATGGTAATAGCGAAACCGCCGCGCCGCGCCGCGTCCGGCCCGGCATCCTGGGGAGGGGGTGCTGATATGGTGGACACTCCGTCAGAAGCCGCGTAAGTGATCGGCTTCGTTGTTGAAAGGCTATTGTGCCGAAACGTCACCATGATTTCGCGGCTGGTTCCGCTGCGCGTTCCGTTATGCATACCGATACGGACACTGTTGATATAGATGATATCGATGCCGCCCTTGATGCTTCCGCAGATGACAAGGAGCAGGATGCCGCTCCGACGTTCGCCGAGCTCGGCGTGCCCAAGCCGCTGGTGCACGTGCTCGCCATGGACGGCAAGGTCACCGCGTTCCCGATTCAGGCGGACACGCTCGCCGATTCGCTGAACGGCATCGATCTGCTCGGTCGCGGGCAGACCGGCTCCGGCAAGACGCTCGCATTCGCCATTCCGCTGGTCGCCCGCCTGAGCGAGCACAGCGTCACCGAAGTGGCCATGAAGGAATTCGAGCAGATTCGCAAGGCGTCCGACGAGAAGGCCGCGCGGGAGCAGGCGTCCCTGCCGCGTCCGCGCGGACTGGTGCTCGCGCCGACCCGTGAGCTCGTCAACCAGATCGACGAGGTGATTCAGCCGCTCGCCGAGGCGTACGGCATGAGCACCGTCACCGTGTATGGCGGCGTGAGTTACGCCCGTCAGGTCGCGGGGCTTCGCGCGGGCGCCGATATCGTCGTCGCTTGCCCGGGACGTCTTGAGGATCTGCTGCGTCAGGGCAAGCTGTCTCTGGACGCCGTGGAGATCACGATTCTCGACGAGGCCGACGAGATGGCCGACATGGGATTCCTGCCGCCCGTCACGCGTCTGCTGGAGCAGACCGATCCACGCGGTCAGCGTATGCTGTTCTCGGCGACGCTCGACCACGGCGTGGACGCGCTGGTCAAGCGGTTCCTGCCGGATGCGAAAGTGCATGCGGTCAGTTCCGTCGTCTCGCAGGTCGACACGATGACCCATCACGTGTTCGAAGTGTCGCAGGGCAACAAGCATGAGGTGATTCGTCTGCTGGCCAGCGGCACCGGCAAGCGCATCCTGTTCACGCGCACCAAGTTCCAGGCCAAGAAGATGGCGAAGAAACTGATCGACGAGGGCATTCCCGCGGTCGATCTGCAGGGCAACCTCAGCCAGAAGCAGCGTGATCGCAACCTGTTGGCGTTCGAGAAGGGCCTGGTACGCGTATTGGTTGCCACCGACGTGGCCGCTCGCGGCATCGACGTCCATGATGTGACGCTGGTCGTGCAGACCGATCCGCCGGCCGACCCCAAATCGTTCCTGCATCGTTCCGGCCGCACTGCGCGCGCCGGCGAACAGGGTGACGTGGTGACGCTCGTCCTGCCGAACCAGGCCCGCAGCACTCGCCAGATGATGAAGCGCGCCGGCATCCGAGTCAAGTCGGTGGCAATCACGCCGGCGTCCGAAGATCTGACCGAGTTGGTCGGCGAGCACGCGCCGGTCGTCGAGGGCTGGTCTCTGGACAAGGCGCTTGAGGCTTTGCGCCGTTCCGAGCGCGCCGGCCGCTCCGATCGCAAGGGCGGTCGCGGTGGTGAGGCGCGCGGCGGGCGGGGACGTTCCGGCCGCAAGTCCCGCGCCCGTGGCGGCGAGCATGATTTCTCCCGTCCGTCCGCACGCCGTGACGGCCATCGTCATGACGGCGCCGAAATGGAGGGCCGCGAGAGCGCCCAATACCGGTTCGATCATCGGGACGAATCGCAGATGTCGATCATCGGCGAGGGCAAGCCGTACGGCAAGCGCAAGCACACCACCAAGCGGGACCGTTTCGACGGATACGGGCGCTCCGGCTTCGATGACGGCCGTTTTGACGACCGGCGTCAGTACCGTGACGCTGAGGGGCGCAAGGGCGGCAAGAAGCGCCGCGGCAACGACTTCGGCGACGATTTCAACACGCCGTTTGACGGTCGCGAGGCCGATCGCCGCAGCAACCGTCGCAACGGGCGTTTCCACGACACGTCGTTCGAGGACCGCAAGGGCGGCTCGCACAACAACGACGGTGACAACCGTCGTGACGGGCGGAACCGCAGGAGTCAGAGCGGGCTGAACCGTGCCACGCGCAAGGCCGCGGGATTCCGCAAGTCGCACGGCAAGCGCAACGCGGCGCCGTTCCGCCGCGGTCGCTGAGCAATCATTGACCGGCCGGGCGTCGGCGGCGTCGACGTACCTGTCGATACTGCCGACGTCCGGCCGTCATATATGACCTGTCGTATATATGACCTGTCTTAGCCGTGCCATGACGGGTGACCAAGGTGTGGATGCTCGCCCCTGACTAGCTGCGTTCGGGGGGTTACAATGGGGGCGTCGGTGTGAACGGTCGGGGAGGTGCGCGATGGCAGAGCATATGCGCCCGCCGCGGCGCAGTGCGGGACGTATCCTGCGCGGCATCGTGACGCATGCAGGCTCGCTCGCATCCCGCGGCGATCATGGTTCCCATACCGATGGCGCGGACCGTGCCGACGCCGCATACTCCGTCGAAGGCACGGCACATGCCGGCGGTCGTGTCGGCCCTCGTCGGCGGGCGAACCCGCCTGGCGGCCGAATAATATCCACCCGTGAGCTGACGTATGTGCGCCGCCGTCTGACGGTGCTGATCGCGATGTTCTCCGTGGTGACGATGGTGGTGCTATTGTCCGTGCGCGGGTGCTCGAACGATGGCGATGGCTCGTCCGGCAGCGTTTCATCAGCCGGTGCGGCCCGGTCCGGTGCCACGGTCGACCCCACCGACGGCAGTGTCGCCGATGACGGCTCCTCCGACGAAAGTTTCTCCGACAAGTCGGGGTCCGGCAGGGTTCGTTCCCAATCGGCGTCTCGGAGCATGCTCAAGGCGGCCGCGCCGGCTCCGGCCCAGACCAAACGCGACCTGACTGCCCAGGCATCCGCCGCGCTGGCCGGTGTGTTTTCCGGCGCGAGATATTCCGTCTCCGTGGTCGATCTGAGCAATGCCGGCACACTCGTCGACATCGACTCCTCCCAGGTGTTCGCATCGGCGAGCACGTACAAGCTGTTCGTGGCGCATTCGATGGTGACGGCCGTGGAATTCGGCGAGATGACATGGGATTCGCCGCTCAACGGCATGACGCTGCAGCAGTGCCTGACCACGATGATCGTTGATTCCGACAACGAATGTCCCAAGGCATGGCTGATGCGCGATAACGGCGCCGGCTACGACAAAGTAACGCAGCAGGCGAACGCGCTCGGCGCGAAGAACACGACATTGCATTATCTGGACGTGCGCACGGCATCGGCCGATCTGGCGCTGATCCTGACCAAAATGTATCAGGGCGAGATCTGGAACGACGACGACCGGGACATGGTGATCGGCCTGATGAAACGGCAGCAGTACCGCAGCGGCATACCGGCCGGCATCGGCGGCAACGGAACCGTTGCCGACAAGGTCGGATTCCGCGACGCGTACCTGCATGATGCGGGCATCGTATATTCCGGCAAGGGCGACTATGCGTTCGTCATCATGACTTCCGGCTCGTCGTGGACGGCGATAGCCAACGCCAGCGCTGCGCTGTATCAACTGCTGTGAACGGTTGCCGCCGGAGGTGGTGACGGCCGCCGGCAGATGCGGCGGCCGTATGAATGAATCGGTTTTTTTCAGCGGTTCTCGACGCTGATGCGCTGCGTGAGCGCGTGCGATTCGCCGGGAGCGAGCTCGATGGCATACTCGCGGCAGGCGGCTGCCTCGATGGCTACGAAATCGCGCCATTCGCCGGGCTGCATGTCGCCGATTTCGGTGTCGGCCGCGGTTCCCGGGTTCCATGTGACGGTCTGCTTCGTGCCATGGGCCTCGATGACGATGACGCGATCCCATGCCGGGTCATCCAGACGCAACGTGTCGGTGGAGTAGTAGATGCGGTCGACCGTGGTGCCGTCGAAGGTCACCGGCTCATCGGGCTGCACGCGGGGAGGGTACCCGGCGACCGTGGCGTCGAGATAGTCGGAGCCCTCCAATCCGTGTAGGCTCACCTGGGTCAGGTCGCCGACATGGAAGTGCGTGTGCAGCGCGGTCTCATAGCGCAGCGGCTCGGTACCGTCGTTGGTGACGGTCAGCGTCATGGTCAGCTCCTTGCCGACTTCGATGTCGTAGACCGCATGGAACCGCGGGGAGGCCCCGGAATGCAGCTGGGCGAGCAGTCCGGGCGTCGCGTCGGCGTCGGACAGCGTGTATCGGATGCGTCGGTCGTCGGTCGCGTCCTCGTCCACATGCCAGACAGTGGTGCGGGCGAACCCGTGCTTCGGCTTCTTACCGGCGATTTCGCCATGCTCGAAACCGAGTGCGAACCATGGCAGTACCACGGGCACGCCTCCGCGGATCGGTTTGCCCAGATAGACGGCCTTGGGCTGCCATACGGCGGGATGGCCGCCCGCGGGCGTCCAGGAGAGCACGTGAGCGCCGAAATCGCTGACCTGCGCGGCACCGTCTTCATTGGCGACGTTGCGAATAGTAAACGTAGTAATCATAAATCACAGTATATGTCGATGCCGGCCTTTGAAAATACTTACCTTGGTCATAGCTGTTTTTTATATAAATTCCTTTGCTTTGTGAAGAATTTTAAGTGCTTCGTCTGTAAGGAACTGTTTACGGAATCCATGAGAAGTATTTCCTTTCATCTGATTTACTACTTTTACTTTTCGGCTTGAGAATGTTAAATCATCATTCAATGTACGTTCACAGGTCGCCTGTCTGTGAAGATATACAAGCCTGTTATTGTAGTCAATATCTTCCCAACGGATAGCTTTTGTTTCTCCAACACGGATAAACAGATAGAAAGATAACTGCATTGCAAGAGAATATGGCTCTATGATACACCGAAGATAATTTAATAACTTATGCGTATCATCACGGGAAAATACATTGTCACTTTGTACTTCTACTGGCTTATAGGTAAACTGTTTGAAATTCACATCAGAGACAGGATTATGTGATATAATTTCTTCTTCATACTGTGTATAATGTGAAACAGACAAATCGGGATTTGTGGATAAAGAGAATGATTACAAAGCATGTTGTTGTGCTACCTTATGATAAACACTGGGCACGGGATTTTTGTGAAATCAAGAGTGAAATTCAGGAAGCTCTTGATCAACTGGCTCTTGCGATAGAACATGTTGGCAGCACTTCAGTGCATGGTTTATCAGCGAAACCGATTATTGATATTGATGTCGTCATTAAAGATTACTCCATGCTTGACGCTGTAATCCCTGCCTTAGAAAGAATCGACTATCATCATGAAGGAAACCTTGGTATTGCCGGACGGGAAGCATTTAAATATGAAGGCAAAACCCATTTGCGGAAGCATCATCTATATGTATGCCCGCGAGACTCTGAGGAACTGAAAAGGCATATTGCTTTCCGTGAATATTTGCGTTCTCATCCGGAAGCTGTGCGTGAATACAGTAGAATTAAAGAAGAAGGCGCTGCGCTCTATCCATTTGATATTGAGAAGTATATCGAACATAAGTCACCGTTTGTCGAAAAGATCTACTCAGAAATAGGGATATGACAAATTTCAGTTTGTATGCAACAAACGTTTGAACACTTTTTGAACACCGTAACCGTGATGAAGTCTTCAAAGCCCCTTTCTATCAGTATTTGAGATTAAGTAAAACGGTTCGATTCCGGTCTGCGGCATTGATGAAAAGTGAGAGAAACGTTGAATTTACAGCGTCTCTCTTATTTTTTTTTAACTCAAAAACGGCTAGCCTTTACTCAATGCTCTGTCGACGGCGAAGTTGGCGCGGATTCACTGCATGCTGGACATCGGAGACTGATATGAAAAAAATCGACGGATCAATCAGCCGACCGGTCTGGCCGCTGATGAATACCGTTGCTGAACTGTGATTGAAAGATATATCCGTATGCCTCAAGCATATGACATGAGTTACGTGAGGAGTTGTTACTGATGAATCAGTCAAACGTCATCAAGGGCACGCTCGCCGTCGTGGCGCTCGTTGCGGCGCTGGTGGTGGGTGTCGCCGTGCATATGCATTCCGTCGGCTCTCCGACCGCTGGCCACTCGACGCAGAATACGGCGAAGACCGCGACGGAGACCACGGCGAAGACCGCCGAGTCCATCACCGCCGACTATCCCGGCTACTCTTCCGTCGAAGAGGGCGTCAAGGCCGCCGGTCTGGTGGTCACCGGTGTCCCGCTCGACTCGCGCGAGCGCATCCTGTATCCCGAGACCGATTTCACGTCCGGAACACCTGAAACGAACCCGCAATACGGGCTGACGGAGGACGACATCGACATGGACTCGCTGGGCGTGCCGGAGACCGTCGCCCGGGTGCGTGTCACCAAAGTCATCAAGGGCGACGCGAAAGTCGGCGACATCATTGAGGTCGCGCAGGTGGGCGGCACCGACAAGAGCGGCATCGTTCGACGCGAGACGTCAACCACGCTGCTGAACGAGGCGAAGGCGAGTGGCACCGCCGAGTTCCTGCAGCTACTCAACGAATATGACGTCGTCTACAATGCCATCAACCCAATCTCCGGAGTGCTTGGCGTCGATGCCGACGGGCACGTCACCGCGTTGAAGTCGTCTGGCGAGTCCGGCGGCATCGGCGAATCCCTGAAGGAGTACACGAACGCCGTCTCATGACGGCTGGTCCGGGATCATCCTGAAAACCGCGGCCCCGCTGGCCGCGTTCCGATTCACATGCGGAATGCGACTGGCGAGGCCGCGCTGTCCATATATATCCGCCAAATGTTCGCTTTCAGAGTGACCGGTCACATAGTGGTTGCCCGATGCACGCATAGTGAGCGATTTTGTTTCCTCGCAGCGCGAAAAATGACGACGCGGGATTACAGTGACACGGTGATTGCCATATCCGGCAAGTCACAGTCGTTGGGAAAAGAGGCGAAACATGGGCAGCGGAAAAACCATGTTGGTGAGTGAGATGGCGCAGGCGGTCCTCGAAGAGGACGCGCCGGTGCGCATTGAAGCCTTCGACGGATCGACGTTCGGGCCGGAAGACGCCGACCTGCAGATCCGGGTCACCAGTCCTAAGGCCATCTATCAGCTGGCGAGCAACCTGAACGAGATCGGTTTGGCCCGCGCATACATCCTGGGCTACTTCGACATCGAAGGACTGGACGTGGCCGACCCGTATCCGCAGCTACGTAAGCTCGTCGAACTGGCATCGTACATCCGAAAGCCATCTCCGCTCGAACTGGCGCGCATGGGGGCGGCCGTTCTCAGCCACGGCTACCGCAAGGTGGAGGTGCCGCAGTCCGAAGGCCCCTCGAAATTCGAACGCATCAAGTCCGGTCTGATCCCGCACACCGAAAAGGCCGACTCCGAGACCGTCAGCTTCCATTATGACCTGTCGAACGAGTTCTACGCCGACTTCATCGGACCGTCGATGACGTACACGTGCGCGGTGTTCGACACGCCCGACATGAGCCTGGATGACGCGCAGCGCAACAAAATCGACCTGGTGCTCGACAAGTTGGACCTCAAGCCCGGCGACCGCATGCTCGACATCGGATGCGGCTGGGGCGCTCTGGTCATCGCCGCAGCCAAGCGTGGCATCAAGGCACTGGGCGTATCGCTGTCGCACGAGCAAGTCGAGTACGGTCAGGAGTGGATCAGGCGCGAAGGGCTGGAGGATCTGGCCGAGCTGCGCGTGATGGACTACCGCGAAGTGCCGGAACGAGACTTCGACGGCATCACCTCGGTGGGCATGATGGAACATGTGGGCGCGAAGAACTACCGCCACTACTTCGATGAGATGTTCAAGCTGCTCAAGCCGGCCGGCCGCCTGCTCAACCACCAGATCACGATCTCCAAGGACAAGCCGAACAACCGGCCCGGAACGGACGCGTTCCTCGACCGATACATCTTCCCCGACGGCGACCTCGCCTCGCCCGGGTTCATCGAGTCGGCGCTGCACGACGCCGGCTTCGAGGTCGTCAACCAGGAGAACCTGCGGCAGCATTACGCGCTGACGCTGCATCATTGGAACGCCAATCTCAAGGCCAACTGGGCCGACGCCGTCAAGCAGGTCGGCTACGAGCGGGCGAAGGTGTACGGCCTGTATCTGGCCGCGTGCGCGTTGAACTTCGAGCTCAACGGCATCCAGGTGCACCAGTTCCTCGCCGTCAAGCCCGACAAGGAGGGGCTGCCGAAGGGCAACTGGTACCCGCTGCGTCCGTGGTGGGCGGCCTGAGCCTGGACGTGTCGCCCTGCTGGCGTCATGAATTTCCGCCAGCAGGATGCACGCATTGCCCCCGCTGGCGGGCTGAGCCGTTGAACAAACGGCGGATTACCGGTACAGCGCCGGCTGCTCGTTGAGCGTCACGGGGATGCGCCCGCCGTGGTGCAGGCTGTCCAGCGCGGCGTCGGCAACCACGTTCGCCACATAGCCGTCCCACGCGGTCGCCTCCTTGCCGCCCGGCTGCCGGTCGGCCTCGATATTCGCGAAGAACCGGTCGAACTCGCGGTCGTATGCCTCGATGAATCGGTCGAACCAGGCGGACGAGATCGCGTGGCTGATCTGACCGGCCTTGCGCACCTCCGGCGTGGCGACATCCGGCAGCGAGATGATGCCGGACTCGCCGACCAGGCGGCATTGGATGTCGTAGCCGTACTGGCAGTTGACGTTCGCCTCGGCTGTGGCGAGGGCTCCGTCGGAGAACTCGACGATGGCCAGCTGCGGTTCGCGCAGGGACTCCCCGTTCGGGTTGAGCGTGTTCATCCGGGCGAACTTCATCTCGACGCTGGTGATGTCGCCGTCGAACATGTAATGCAGCATGTCGAAGTTGTGGATGAGCGTGTCGTTGATGACGTTGTCGGTGCCGTAGTAGCTCGTGGATGCCTGCGCGTTGTAGTGACGCATGCCGGCCATCAGCAGGGCGCCGATCTGTCCGTCGCCGACGAAGGTCTTCATCGCGTCGTAGCCGGGGTCGAAGCGCCAGTTGAAACCGACCTGAATGGTTTTGCGGCCCTTGGCCACCTCGGCTTCGACGACCTTCCAGCTGTCGGAGCCGTTGATGGTCATCGGCTTTTCGGTGAACGTCGGCTTGCCGATCGCGATAGTGTGCAGCAGCGGGTCGAGATGCACGTCGTTGCGGCTGGCGATGACGACGGCGTCGACGTTCGGATCGTCGATCAGTGCATCGGCCGAATCGTAGATCGTCGCGTCGAGGCGGTTGTCTTCGATGGCCTGCTTCGCGTTGCCGAGCACGGTGTCGTATACGCCGACGACCTGCGCGTTGCCGCACTTGTCCGTGATCCGACGCACGTGGTCGCGGCCCATGGCGCCGCATCCGATGAAACCGACATTAATCATGGTTGATACTCCCTTGTTGACTTGTTGATGGTTGATGGTTGATGGTTGATGATGCGCGGGCGGCGGTCATGCGTTCTTCGTGATGCCGGTCAGGATGCCGCCGAGCGCGATGAGAATCATGCCGGCGATGACGAACGCCATCTCCTTCTTGGTCTTCTTCTCCTTGAGAATGAACAGGCCGCCCAGCGTGGCGACGATGACGTTCATCTGCGACAGCGTCCAGCCGACCGCCAGACCGTTCATCTCATTGGACAGCATCACGGTGAGGTTCGCGGTGGCGAACAGGGCGCCGGTGCTCATGTTCATCCAGCTCTTCTTGCCGAACACGCCGATTTCGGGGTCCATCGCGTCCTTGCCGCTCATGCAGAAGGAGATGATTGTCGTGCCGAGCACCATGAACACGGCCTGCGGGAACAGCATGTCCCAGCTGGAGACCGAGAAGAACTTGCCGGCGGCGGCGTAGCTGGTATACAGCAGTGAGGAGATCAGGGTGATGAGCAGGCCGCGCTTCAGGTTCGACGGGCCCTTGTCCTCGCTCTTCTCCTGGAAGGCGGTGCAGGCGACGCCGACGATGACGACGACGAGCGCGCAGATGCCGAAGCCGAACTGCCAGCCGTGCGTCCATTCATGGAAGAACAGCGCGCCGAGCAGGGTGGTGAACACCAGCTGCATGCCAGTGGACAGCGGCATGGCGCGGGCCACGCCCAGATAGTCGAAGGACTTGATCTGCAGTATCTGCGCGATGCTCCACGGGATGCCGTTGATGGCCGCGGCCGCGATCAGCGTCCACGACCAGCTGATCGGGTGGAAGATCAGCACCACGATACCGAACAGCAGCGTGGTGAGCACCATACCCATCTGCTTGTTGGCGGTGGTGCCGCCGACCTTCTGCATGACAATGCCCTGAAAACCCCAGCCGAATGCGGGAACCAGGGCCAAGAGGATAGGCCACATGTTCGTATCCTTTCATCGCGCCGGCATGACACACATCCGCGTCTGTCATGATGGCGTTAACAACATTGTTTCAAGTCCGAGTCTAAGCGTCGGTCGCGGGAAAACCGGGTGCCGATGCGGTCGGTTCGCGCCAAATATCGGTAAGAACGCGCCACTTTGCCCCGCCGATGGTTCAGCGAATCATTCTCAATAAGAAAAGTGTGAGGAATGCGCACAGTACCGAACAAAACGAACACAGAGAGATCCGCGTCATGTGGCCGATATCCGACTCCTCATGTTCGTTTCGCCGGCCAGCGGGCTCACACGTTTTCCGTCGGACGCAATTCGGTGCGCAGAAAATCCTGACGATACCGACTCGGACTGACGCCGAACGCGGCGGAGAAATGCTTGCGCAGCGAATCCGCGTTGCGCAGTCCCGTTCTCAGTGCGATCTGCTGCATCGGCAGGTCGGTGAGCTCCAGCAGTTCCTTGGCGGCGTTCAGACGCTCTGTCAGCAGCCAGGTGCTCGGCGGTACCCCCATGACCTCGCTGAACCGGCGCTGGAACGAGCGCGTGGAGGAGTGGGAGGTCTGTGCAAGCGTCGTCAGCGTCCAGTCATAACTGAGATGCTCGCGGACCCTGCGGGTCAGCGCGATGATCTCGTCACTCTGCCGGGACGGTCGCGGCAAGACGGATGGAGCGCCGTCGCTGCGCCGGGTGGACACCGAACGGGGGTAATGCATCATCAGCATGTTCGCCTCCGCCGTCGCCAGGGACTGCCCGGCATGTTCGGCGAGCAGCGTGATGCACAGGTCGAGACAGATGCTGCCGCCGGCGGACGTCCAGATGCGCTGCTTCGCGTTGTGCGTCAGCAGACGGTCCTTCTGCACCAGCGCCTTGGGAAACTGCGCGGCCAAATCGTCGAGGAACGGCAGGTGCGTGGGGCATTCCACGCCGTCGAGCAGACCGGTCCATGCCAGCGCGAACACGCCCGTGCACATGGCCGCGATCTCCACGCCCTCGCGGTGGGACGCGACCAACCAGTCGCGGATGGCGAGCGCGTCGGCGGGATCGGCTGTGAACAGCCGTGCCTTGGCGTCCCCGGTGCGCCTGTCGGTGGCGATCTCATGCGGGTTGGCGAAACCGGGGATGATGATCAGATCAGGTTTCTCGTGGTAGTCGCGCAGCGCGGTGGTGGCGATGGACATGCCGTGGTCGAGTGCCTTGGAGCTTCCGTTCGAGATGAAGTCGATGACCGGACGGTCGGGCGAGCCGTACATGACGGAATCGTCGTCGAAGATCTGGATGATGGAGATGACGTCGAACGCCCACATCGTGCCGGGCAGCGGTACCGCAATGCGCATGTGCGTTCCTTTCCGCGTGTCCCGGCCCGATTGCCGGCCCTGCCGACATGATAGCCGTGGCAGACGATGGGCGGCTGGGAGGGTGTCGCAAGTCCGATGGTCTGCTATACAATAATACGGTTGGCCTATTCGCCAACGTGGGGCTGTAGCTCAGTCGGTTAGAGCATCGGACTCATAATCCGCCGGTCCAGGGTTCAAGCCCCTGCGGCCCCACTGAAATCCATGCCTCGGCGTATACTTCCGTAGGTTCCGGTTCACGCCAGCCATCGGGGCGCGGCGACCCGGGTCCCCCGAATCCCCTAGGAGACAAAACCATGCAGCAGGGTATCCATCCTGATTATCATGCCGTTGAAGTCCTGTGCTCATGCGGCAACACCTTCGTCACTCGTTCCACCTACAAGGGCGACCACATGACGGTCGACGTGTGCTCGAAGTGCCACCCCTTCTACACCGGCAAGCAGAAGATTCTGGACACCGGTGGCCGCGTCGCTCGCTTCGAGAAGCGTTACGGCAAGAAGACCAAGTAGCGTAGCTGACGCCAGTCCCGCACGGGTTGGGCGCGCTTCGGCGCACCCGCTCGGGGGACTGGCGTTTTTGTATCTGTAATGGCGTCGCGACAGCGATGATGACGCGGTGCCGACCGTTGTTACTATCCGGAAGGACAAGCCAGACATGGCAGTCGAGCAGTTCCCCGCGGCACAGACCGCGTTGGAGGAATACCAATCCATCGAACAGCAGATGGCGAGCCCCGAGGTGGTGACGAACCCCGACAAGATGCGCAAGCTGGGTCGTCGTCATGCCGAACTCGGCGCGATTGTATCCGCGTATCAGTCATACACGGCCGTGCGAGACGACCTTGAGGCCGCGCGCGAGATGGCGGGGGAGGACCCCGAATTCGCCGATGAGGCCAAGCGGCTCGAAGCCGAGCTGCCGGCGGCCGAGGAGAAGCTGCGGAACGCGCTGATCCCGCGCGACCCCGATGACGCCCGGGACGTCATCATGGAGATCAAGGCCGGTACGGGCGGCGAGGAGGCAGCGCTGTTCGCCGGCGACCTGCTGCGCATGTATCTGCGATACGCCGAGAAGCGCGGCTGGGCCGTCACCGTGCAGTCCGAGAACACCACCGAGCTCGGCGGCGTCAAGGACGTGCAGATCGCCATTCGCGCCAAGGGAACACCCGCGCCGGAGGACGGTGTGTGGGCGAGCCTGAAATACGAGGGCGGCGTGCACCGCGTGCAGCGCATCCCCGTCACCGAATCGCAGGGCCGCATCCAGACCTCCGCGGCCGGTGTAATCGTGTTCCCCGAGGCCGACGAGGACGACGACGAGATCGAGATCGATCCGAAGGACCTGAAAATCGACATCTTCATGAGCTCCGGTCCCGGCGGACAGTCCGTGAACACCACGTACTCCGCCGTGCGCATGACGCACATCCCCACTGGCATCGTGGTGAGCATGCAGGATGAGAAGTCGCAGATCCAGAACCGCGCCGCCGCGTTGCGGGTCCTGAAATCGCGCCTGCTCGCCATGAAGCACGAGCAGGAGGCCGCCGAGGCCGCCGATATGCGCCACTCGCAGGTGCGTTCGCTCGACCGGTCCGAGCGCATCCGCACCTACAACTTCCCGGAGAACCGCATCGTCGACCACCGCACAAACTACAAGGCGTACAACCTCGACGCCGTGCTCGACGGCGACCTGCAGGCCGTGATCGACTCCGACATCCAAGCCGACGAGGCCGAGCGGCTCGCCAACCAGCAGTGACCGGGCCATCGGCGGGGTCAGAGTGATGGTTCCCTGGGGAATCGCACCCCCGTTGATGTCTCTGCGTCGCTAAGTGCGCGCCGAAACGAAGTCCGCGCGCACATAGCGACGCAAACCACGGATTTTCCGTCCCTAAGTGCGCGCACTTGTCGTTTCGGCGCGCACATAGCGACGCAACGGCGAATATGCCGGCAGACGCCCCGGCACGAAACGCCGTGATATGAACGCCCTGAGACGATGAGCCACCAACGAGCGGAAGGACACCATGACATCCGAATCCGTCCATGACGTGACAGACGTGATACGCTCCGCGGCGCGGACGCTGCATGACGCCGACATCGACACGCCCGAGCATGATGCCAAGTTGTTGCTTGCCGAGGCGTGCGGCCGCGACCTGCGCGACATAGACAAGGCGATGTTGATGGGGGAGCCTCTGGACGGCCTGCCACGCGAGCATGCGAGTTTTGATGCCCCGGATGCCGGCGCCGCGAGCTCCGACAGCTCCGCCACTGCGGGCGATGCCGTCACCACGGCGCTCGCCCGATTCCACGCCATGATCGCTCGGCGGGCCGCACGTGAACCGTTGCAGTACATCACAGGCCATGCCCCGTTCCGCTACCTCGACCTGGAAGTCGGTCCGGGCGTGTTCATCCCGCGCCCGGAAACCGAGATCGTGGTGCAGGCCGGCATCGACTGGCTCACGCGCGAACGGCTGTCCACCCCGCGTATCGTGGATTTGTGCGCGGGCAGCGGCGCCATCGGACTGTCCCTGGTCACCGAGGTGCGCGGCGCGCAGGTGTGGGCGGTCGAGAAGGTGCCGCGCACCTATGACTGGACGATGCGCAACTGGCGGAGGATATCACGTCTCGACCCGCTGGCCGCCGATAATTATCATCTCGAGCTCGGCGACGCCACCAGCGGCACGACGCTGGCCCAGTTTGACGGCACCATCGACATGGTGGTCACGAATCCGCCGTACATCCCCGAAGCGCAGATCCCCGAACAGCCCGAAGTGCGCGACCATGATCCCAAGGCGGCGCTGTATGGCGGCTCCGCCGACGGCACGCTGATACCGGAGCGGATCGTGATGCGAGCGGCGGGATTGCTGCGTCCCGGCGGCGTGCTGGTGATGGAGCATGACATCTCTCAGGGGCCGCGGCTGGTCTCCTTCGCACAGGCCAACGGGTTCGGCCAGGCTCATACCGGCGACGACTGGACCGGCCGGCCCCGGTACCTGTTCGCAGTCAGATCCTGACCCCGGATCTGATGCCGTGGCCGGGCCGAACAGCACGTCATCGCCGATGGTCACCGGCGCACAGTCGAGCACGGTGAAATTGAAGTTCATGAACACGCGGTCGCCGACCGTCGTATGACATCCGTAATCGAAGGATACGGGCCCATCACATCCAATCCCTCGCCGTGATGCGGCAGCAGCTCGTCCAGTATCGCGGCTCGGCCGGCATGGTCTCCCCGAGACAGCGCGTTGAACCGGGTGCACAAGTCGCCTGCGCGCTCTCGCATAGCGGAGAGCTCGGGGTCGGCGGGATTTCGGGCGGATACGGTCGTGTCTCTCCGCCGTACCGTCACATGAGGCCCGTCGTCGCCGGCGCCGGCCAGCGCCAAGTCGTGGCGCAATGGTGCAATGGGAAGCCGTGTCCAGGCCGGCCCGCGCGACGCGGGGGAGAGCGAACCCGTGGCGTCGGGCCATGCACCGGCCTACCATCGGTGTGGCAGGACGTGCCATAATACTTGGATAGCGGTATTCGGATACGCGCGGCGGCATGTGACCGCCGCGATGGGCGTGATACGCGATACGGGAGGTCTGATGAGTGCGGTTCGCAAGGTGAATGAGGAATCCCTCGCCGAGGCGGCGTCGGTCATCGCAGGCGGAGGCTTGGTGGTCATTCCCACCGACACGGTGTATGGCGTGGCCTGCGACCCGCGCAACGAGGCCGCAATCGACCGCATCTATCAGGTCAAGAGCCGCCCGCGCTTCAAAGCGCTGCAGGTGCTGCTGGCATCCGTCGACCAGTTGGACGGGCTCGGGCTCGACCTGCCGTCGCCGCTGAACCGGCTGGCCGCGCAGTTCCTGCCTGGTGCGTTCTCGCCGATCGCGGTGGCCCGCGAGGACTGCACGCTCGCCACGGTCAGTGCCACCCCGCAGGGCAGGCGTACGCAGGGCATCCGCGTGCCGAATTCGGCCCTGACCCTGCGCATATTGAATGAGCTCGGTCCTCTTGCCGCGTCGAGCGCGAACCGTTCCGGCGACGAAAGCGCGCAGACGGTCGAAGAGGCCGTGCAGGCGTTCGGCGACGATGTGCAGCTGTATCTTGACGGCGGGCCGACGCAAGGCCATGTCGCCAGCACGGTGGTCGCCGCCGACCCTCATGAGCGCGACGGCATCGTCATCCTGCGAGAGGGTGTCATCCCTCAGCCCGTCGTGCGCAAGGCCGTGCACATGAACGGTGGTGGTCTGGGCGCATGAGGATATATCTGCTGATCGCCGCCATCGCAGGCGGCGTCACCTGGCTGGTCACGCCGCTGATTCGCCATGTCGCCATCCATATCGGCGCGGTCGGAGAGGTTCGTGCGCGCGACGTGCACACCATCCCGACGCCGCGCATGGGCGGACTGGGCATGCTGATCGGATTCGCGTTTGCAATGATCTACTCCAGTCGCATCGCATTCACGACCGGACTGTTCGAGAACAACAACCAGGAGTGGGTGATCCTCGCCGGCGCGGTGCTGATATGCCTGCTGGGCATGGCCGACGACCTGTGGGATCTGGACTGGATGCTGAAGATGGCCGGGCAGCTGCTGATCTCGGTGTTCGTGGCGTGGGGCGGCCTGCAGATCATATCGCTGCCGCTCGGCTCCCTGATCACCGCCAGCCCCAGTATCTCGGTGACGATCACCGCGATACTGATCGTCGCGTCGATCAACGCGGTCAATTTCGTCGACGGCCTGGACGGCCTCGCGGCGGGCATCGTCGCCATCGGCGGCGTCGCGTTCGCCGCGTACTCCTACATCATCGCGCGCAATTCGCCGTCCTACGCCTCGATGGCGACGCTGATCGACGTGGCGATGGTCGGCATCTGCGTCGGGTTCATCCTGCACAACTGGCATCCGGCCAAGCTGTTCATGGGCGACTCCGGCTCGATGCTGCTCGGGTATCTCATCACCTGCGCGTCAATCGTGATGACCGGCCGTCTGGATCCGGCGTCGATTCATGCCAGCGTGTACCTGCCGGTGTTCATGCCGATCCTGCTGCCGATCCTGGTGCTGTTCCTGCCAGTGCTGGATATGTGTCTGGCGATCGTGCGCCGACTCAGCCACGGGCAGTCGCCGATGCACCCGGACCGTATGCATCTGCATCACCGCATGCTGCGCATCGGCCACACCGTGCAGGGAGCGGTGCTGATTCTGTGGGGGTGGGCGGCTCTGATCGCGGTCGGCTCGATCATGACGTTGTTCTTCAAGGTCCATTATGTGCTCATCGGCTTCGTCATCGCCGTGGTGTTGCTGACGGTGGCGACGATGTACCCGTATCTGAAGCGTCGCCTGCCGGAGATCGCCGCGGAGAACCAGTCGTATGCATCCGCGCGGCGACGGGCACGTCATTCGTTTGACGAAAGCGGTGACGGGGAAAAACGGCGCCCGTGACCTGCCGATGATGATGGTCGAGACCATGTTCGTGTCGCATTCGTCGCATTACGCTCATATAGTGAATACATGGCTACAAATTCTGAAGCGAATATGCAATCCTATGCTCCCGTCCCCCCGATTTTCTCCAAGCTGGGCCTCGCGTATGACGATGTGCTGCTGCTGCCGAACGAGACGGACGTGATTCCCTCCGAAGTCGACACCACCACTCATCTGACCCGTGAGATCACCATGAAGGTTCCGGCGATCTCCGCGGCGATGGATACCGTCACCGAATCCGAGATGGCCATCGCCATGGCCCGCAACGGCGGTATCGGTGTGCTGCACCGCAACCTGTCGATCGACGACCAGGCGGCCCAGGTCGATGTGGTCAAGCGCTCCGAGTCCGGTATGATCACCGACCCGCTGACCGTCAACCCGGACGTCACGCTCGCCGACCTCGACAAGCTGTGCGGCAAGTTCCACATCTCCGGCCTGCCGGTCGTTGATGAGGAGAACCGCCTCGTCGGCATCATCACCAACCGCGACATGCGCTTCATCCCGTCCGAAGACTACGACCACCTCAAGGTCAAGGACGTGATGACCAAGGAGAACCTCATCACTGGTCCGGCGAACATCTCCAAGGATGACGCCCACCGTCTGCTCGCCCAGCACAAGGTCGAGAAGCTGCCGCTGATCGACGACAACGGCAAGCTCGCCGGCCTGATCACCGTCAAGGACTTCGTCAAGACCGAGCAGTACCCGGACGCCACCAAGGACGAGCAGGGACGTCTGCGCGTGGCCGCCGGCATCGGCTTCCTCGGCGACGCCTGGCAGCGCGCCTCCGCTCTGATGGAGGCCGGCGTCGATGTGCTCGTCGTCGACACCGCTAACGGCGAGGCCCGTCTGGCGCTCGACATGATCAGCCGCATCAAGCGCGACCCCGCCTTCCGCGGCGTGCAGGTCATCGGCGGCAACATCGCCACCCGTTCCGGCGCCCAGGCCATGATCGACGCGGGCGTCGACGCCGTCAAGATCGGTGTCGGCCCCGGCTCCATCTGCACCACCCGCGTGGTCGCCGGTGTCGGTGTCCCGCAGCTCACCGCCGTCTATGACGCCGCCCAGGCATGCAAGGCCGCCGGCGTGCCGTGCATCGCCGACGGTGGCATCCACTACTCCGGAGACATCGCCAAGGCGCTCGTCGCCGGTGCCAACACCGTCATGCTCGGCGGCACGCTGGCCGGCTGCGAGGAGGCTCCGGGCGAGAAGGTCCTGCTGCACGGCAAGCAGTACAAGCTGTACCGCGGCATGGGCTCGCTGGGTGCCATGGCCCCGCGCGGCAAGAAGTCCTACTCCAAGGACCGTTACTTCCAGGCCGACGTCACCTCCAACGACAAGGTCGTTCCGGAAGGCGTCGAGGGCGAAGTGCCGTACCGCGGACCGCTGAACGCCGTGCTGTACCAGCTGATCGGCGGCCTGCACCAGTCCATGTTCTATGTGGGCGCGCACAACATCGCCGAGCTGCAGGAGAAGGGCCGCTTCATCCGCATCACCGACGCCGGCCTGCGCGAGTCGCATCCGCACGACATCGTGATGACCACCGAAGCGCCGAACTACACCGGCTTCCACAACTGATAGGCCGATGCCGATCGGTTCATAGGATTCGGCTCATATGAATATGATGGCGGGCTCCCCCCACGATTTGCGAGGGGGGCCCGCCATCTTGCATATAGGCCCGGCCGCGTCGAATCGGCTCCGCCGCCCGCGTCGTGGCGGGCGCGGGCAGGCCTACCGCAGCCGCATCCAGACGGACGTATCCTGCGGCAGCCGGCCGTCATCGGTGAGCGGCGCGGACGAGAGCAGCACCTCGCCGTTGGGCAGCGAAACCGGTGTGGCGCCGAAATTCGTCAGATTCGCCCAACCGTTGGCACGACGGTAGGCGATCACGCCGCCGGGCTGGCCGTCGGCGCCGTCGCGCATGCCGCTCGGACGGTTCTCGGGAAGCAACGTGCAACTGGTGTCCGGAGTCTGCATCTCGTGACGCAGCCGCAGCACGCGACGATAGAAGTTCAGCATGGAGCCGTCGTCGGCGTCCTGGATGTCCATGGCGAAATCCTTGAACCACGCGGGCTGCGGGAGGTGTGGTTCGGCGTCACTGACGGCAGGGGAGAACCCGAACGAGCCGGCATGGACGTGCCTCTTGTCGGACGTGTACGTCTCGGGCACGTCGGACGCGACCCAGGGCAGCGGCACGCGGCAGCCGTCACGGCCCTTGGTGGACTGCGCCCGCGAGGTGCGCAGGCCGGAGGGATCCTCGATGCGGTCCCATGGAATATCCGCCACCTCGAACAGGCCCAGCTCCTCGCCCTGATACACGTAGGCCGAGCCGGGCAGCGCCATTTCGAGCATCAGTGCGGCGCGTGCCCGCAATGCGCCGGCCTGGCGATCCTCAATATAGGTGGTGCCGTCACGCAGCAGCCAGTCGTTGGCGATCTGATGGTATTCGCCGGTCGGCACTTGCGGCAGCGCGTAACGCGTGGCGTGGCGCGGCACATCATGGTTGCTCATCACCCAGGTGGACGTCGAGCCCGACCTCTCGGCGCACGCCAGCCCCTCGTCGATGGCTTTGCTCATCGCGTCGAAGGTCCAATCCGCCTTGGCGAACTCGAAGTTGAACACCTGCCCCAGTTCATCCGGTGACGCGTACAGGTACTGGCGTTCCGGCCGGACCCATGCCTCGGCGACCGCGAAGCGCGGGGGATCGTAGCGGTTGAACACCTCGCGGCGCCACTCACGGTAGATGTCGTGCACCTTGTCGCGGTCGAGCACTGGGTGGGATCCGTCCGCGGGCATGTCGTTCGTGCTCATCACCACGTAGTCGTCGAGGTCGTCGCGGTCGAGGTCCTTGGCGAGCCCGTGCGCCACATCGATGCGGAACCCGTCCACGCCGTGATCGCACCAGAAACGCAGCGTCTCAAGGAAATCGGCGCACACGTCCGGGTTCCTCCAGTTCCAGTCGGGCTGCTCCTTGGTGAACATGTGCAGGTACCATTGGCCGTCGTCCACGCGCGTCCATGCCGGACCTCCGAAATGGTTCTGCCAGCGGGTCGGCGGCTCGTCACCGTTCGGGCCCTTGCCGTCGCGGAAGATGTACCGGTCGCGCGCAGGGGAGCCGGGGCCGTCCGCCAGCGCCTGACGGAACCAGGGGTGCAGGTGGGAGCTGTGGTTGGGCACGATGTCCACCACCACTTTGATGTCTGCCGCATGCGCGGCGGCGGCCAGCCGGTCGAAGTCGTCCATCGAGCCGAGCTTCGGATCCACGTCACGGTAGTCGGCCACGTCGTAGCCGCCGTCCGCGAGTTCGCTCGGGTAGAAGGGCGACAGCCAGATCGCGTCGACGCCCAGCTGCCGCAGATAGGGGATCCGCCCGGTGATGCCATTGATGTCGCCCAGACCGGAGCCGGTGGTGTCCTGGAAGCTGCGCGGGTAGACCTGGTAGACCACGGCCTGCCGCCACCACAGTGCCGGGTCGATCTCGGCGTCGTGCCGCGTCGTGATAGATTGCGTTTCCTCTGCCATGTAGTCCTCCTGGCCGTATGCATGTACCGCTGCCGTTCCTGCGCTGCCGTAATGGCGCGCGGCCGGCCGCGTCCCGAATGTCCAAGATTATATCCGTCCCGTTTCCCCCGAAGCGGCGGGTCATGTCGTGCCGCGACACCAAGCTTCCGTCGTGCCCGCGTGTCTTCTTAGCGGCGCTTTAGCGGGGTCATAATTGGATAGGGCAAGAGCATGACGCGCTGATCGTCGACCGCCGGCTGCCCGACGGCGACGGGCTGGATTTGATTCGCACCCTGCGCGGCTCCGGCGTCACTACACCTGCGCTGATGCTGACCGCGCTCGCGCAGGTGGACGACATCGTGGAAGGGCTGGACTGCGGCGTGAACGACTACCTGACCAAGCCGTTCCACTTCATTGAACTGCAGGCCCGGCTGTGCGCGCTGCTGCGGGGGTTCAACGCCCAGACGGCCAGCGTGATGGTGGGCGACTGGCTGCTCAAGCCGCACTCCGGCATCATCAAGGATCCGGACGGCAGGGCCGTGTTGCTCGGGTGTGCGCGTCATCGCAAATGGGCGCAGATCCGCGTGTCCGACCATGGGCCGGGCATCGGCGGCGATCCCGAACGACTGTTCCGCCGCTTCGCCCGGGACGATGACGGCACCGCGCACCAAGGGTACGGGCTCGGCCGCGCGCTCGCCCGTGACGTGGCGAACCGGTATGGGGGCTCGGTCGCGGTGGAGTCCTCGTCCCCGTCCGGCACTACGGTGCTGCTCTCTTTCCGCTGGCCTGACGGCGCGTCCCCGGTCTGCTATAGCCTGTAACGTTCCCTAGGAAAGCACAGCAGGAAAGGCGGCTTGCGATGGTCGACAGCCATGATGCGGAAACGTACAGCGCGAAGGATTCGCGCCTGATCTGGATTGATTGCGAGATGACGGGACTTGACATCTTCGGTGGCGACGAGCTCGTCGAGGTGTCAGTGGTGCCTACCGATTTCGACCTCAACGTGTTGGACGAAGGCGTGGACTACGTCATCAAGCCGTCCGACGCCGCCGTCGCGCACATGAACGATTTCGTGCGCGCCATGCACACCCGTTCCGGGCTCATCAACGAATGGGAGCACGGCCTGAGCCTCGAAGAGGCGGAACGCAAAGTCACCGAATACGTGCTGCGGTTCACGCCGGACGGAGTCAGGCCGCTGCTCGCGGGCAACACCATCGGCTCCGACAAGAAATTCCTCGACCATTACATGCCGGGTCTCATGAGCCATCTGCACTATCGCAGCGTGGACGTGAGCACGCTGAAGGAGCTCACGCGCCGCTGGTACCCCGCGGTGTATGAGAACCGCCCCGCCAAGAACGGCGGGCACCGCGCCCTCGCCGACATCATCGAGTCGCTGGACGAGCTTCGCTACTACCGTCAGGCGTTCATGGCGCCGGCTCCCGGGCCGAACGAGGCCGAGTCGAAGGCCATCGCCGACCAGATCGTCGCCACCAGCCTGCTGAATAAGTAGCCGGCCGGTCTTGAAAAACGGAAAACGTCACGCACACGACTGAGAGGAACGACACCATGACCGCGAACGATTGGACCGCCATCTGCGGCAAGCCGCACGACATCCGCCTGATCGTGGCGGACATGGATGGCACGCTGCTGGACGGCGACAGCAACATCCCCGATGACTTCTGGCCGCTGCTCGACGAGCTGCACGCCAAGGGTGTCGAGTTCGTGCCGGCTTCCGGCCGCCAGCTCGCCACGCTGCGCTCCATGTTCGCGGACCGCGTCGACGGCGCCATGTCGTATATCGCGGAGAACGGCAACGTCGTGGTCGCCGACGACAACGTCATCGACGTGCACGGGGTGAGCTGGGACATCACGCGTACGCTGATCGATCTGGTGGACGCCGCGGTGGCGTCGGGCTCGCATGACATCGGACTCGTGGTATGCGGTCTGAACACGGCGTACATCCAGCGGCAGGACAGGCCGTTCGTCGAGGAATGCTCCAAATACTACAAGGCGCTGCGCATCGTGGACGACCTGCACGAGGTGCTGGAGACCGAGGACGAAACCGTGCTGAAACTGGCGATCTTCGATTTCGGCGACGCGCAAGGCATGGCCGCGGACCTGCTGGGCGATGTGGAACGCACCCATCAGGTGGTGGTATCCGGAGCGCACTGGGTCGATATCATGAATCCCGGAACCGACAAGCGGCAGGGTGTCGTCGCGCTGCAGCGGCATCTCGGCGTCACGCCCGCGCAGACGGCGGTGTTCGGCGACTATCTCAACGATTTGCAGATGCTCGACGCCGGCGAATGGTCGTTCGCCATGGCCAACGCGCATCCGGATCTGAAACGCGCGGCGCGGTACATCGCGCCGGCCAACACCGAGCACGGCGTGCTGCAGGTGGTCCGCCGGCTGGTCTGAGCCCGCGGGCGAGCGATGTCATACGCCAGGGCGCGCGGATCGTGCGTGATGCATGAGCTTAAGGAGGGCATATGCGGCAGTCTGAGGCGCTCGCGATTCTGAACGCCGGCGCGAACGTGTTCCTGACGGGTGCGCCCGGTGCAGGAAAGACGTACGTGCTGAACGAGTTCATCCGGCAGGCGCGCGCAGACGGCGCGAACGTGGCCGTCACCGCGTCAACGGGCATCGCCGCCACGCATATCGACGGCCAGACCATCCACTCGTGGAGCGGCGTCGGACTCGCCAACGTGCTGACGCCAAATCTGCTGAAGACCATCAAGACCCGTCGTCGGCGCAAGATACAGGCGGCCGACGTGCTCATCATCGACGAGGTGTCGATGATGCACGCTTGGCTGTTCGACATGGTCGATCAGGTGTGCCGTGAAGTGCGGCATGATCCTCGGCCGTTCGGCGGATTGCAAGTGGTACTGTCCGGCGACTTCTTCCAGCTGCCGCCGGTCTCCGTGTCCGGGCGCGACCGCGACGTGCTGCCGCCCGGCCCGGATTTCGTGGCGTCCCGCGAACGGTACGCGAAGGCCGGACTCAATCCGGAAGGATTCGTCACCGAATCGCTGGTGTGGGGCGAACTCGCGCCGGTCATCTGCTATCTGACCGAGCAGCATCGTCAGGACGACGGCCGGCTGCTGCACGTGCTAACCGACATCCGCGCCGGATGCGTGGATCAGGATGACCGTGACGCGCTCGTCACGCGGCTCGGTGTGACACCGAAGTCGGGCGAGGTGGCGGTCCACCTGTTCCCCGTCAACCGGCAGGCCGATAATCTCAACGATTCCAGGCTCGCGCGGATAGGCGAGGAGCCGCATGAATTCCATGCCGAGCAGATGGGGCCGGCCCACCTGGTCGAACGGCTCAAGCGCAACATGCTGGCGCCGGAGTGCCTCGTGCTCAAGACCGGTGCCGCCGTCATGGCACTGCGCAACGACGCCGACCACCAGTATGTCAACGGTTCGCTCGGTACCGTGCGCGGCTTCGCCAACGAGAACAAGGGCGGCTGGCCCATCGTGGAATTCGAGAACGGCAACATCGTCACGATGAAGCAGGCCACGTGGGAGATGATGGACGGCGACACGGTGATGGCGTCCGTGGCGCAGGTGCCGTTGCGATGCGCATGGGCGATCACCATCCACAAGTCGCAGGGGATGACCCTCGACCGGGCGGTGATGGATCTGAGCCGCACGTTCGCGCCCGGCATGGGATATGTGGCGCTCTCGCGTGTGGAACGCATGGGCGGATTGTATCTTGCCGGCGTCAACGAGCGCATGTTCGCGGTTTCGGCGGATGCAGTGATGCTCGACGGCGATTTGCGCGGCGGGTCACAGGCCGCCAGCGCGCGGCTGGGCGACGAGGGCGTGGCTGCGTTCCGGCCGCAAACGCCTCACGAGGACGAGCCTGCTGGCGAATTCGAACAAGCCGAGCTGTTCTAGCGGTGGCTGCTTTCGGATATGGGACTGTTATTGGGCGGAGGAAGGCATCAATCCCGCGAAAGTCCCATTTGAGATGGTGCTGATGGGACTTTCGCCGGGTAGCGGTGCGCTAGCGCAGCTGTGAGAATGCGTTTTCCGAGCGATTGCACCGATTTGAGGCTTGCCTCGTAGCGCGCGGCGGCCGCAATCAGTATGATGCCGCCGACAAGTAGCCATATCCACCAGAAATCGCGCGAGATGATGGCTATCCACGGCCACGCCTGCACCACGACATGCAGCGCGAGCACAATCGCCCCCCCCCCATGACTACCGGCGCCTGCCATTCCAGGAACGATCCGGCCAGCAGCACCGCCAGCGCGGCGGCGAACAGCAGCACGACCCTGACCGTGGCTGCATGGCCGCTCCACGTCATCAGCAGCGGTGGAACCAGCGTCAGTGACAGACCGGGCCATAGCGCGGTCCAGCTGCGCATCGTCGGCCTGACGAACATCCATCGCACGCCGATGGAAAGCGCCATGATACCGAACATCGCCACGATGGCGTCTCCAGGCATCGGCTTCGGATCCCCGAGGAACATGCCTGTCGCGGATATCAGCGCGGCGGTACCGAATATCCAGCGCAGGGTGCGGGTCGCGCCGCCGTCCATCGGATGGCATGTCCGCAGCCATGCGGTGGCGGTCAATGCCAGCAGTAGCACATATGCGGCGATCGCCACGAGGTTTTTCTCAACCATGCGATTGCTGAAATCGGCGATCGCGATGACGGTAAGGCTCAAAGCGCTGATGAAGGCGACGATGATGCGCTCGGCGCCATATTGCTCTGGCGCTGGCATCCGTTGCGGCACGGGACTGGATATTGATGTGGGTGCTTGTGGCGATGCGGCCAACTGTGGTGATGCGACGGGTGATGGCGAGGCGACGGACTGCTGCGAGTCGGTGGCCGGTTCCGGCGCCGCCGCAGGAGTCAAGTTGACGGTCTGTTGTGCTTCGGCTGCCCGCTGCGCCCTCTCCATGCCGGCCACTGGTTCCGGCCCAGCCGTGTGCGTTACGGAATCGGCCGGGCCGATAAGACAGGCGGCTCCCGCGAGCATAGTGAAGACAGCCACGCTGACGGCTTCGGACATGTATCTCGGCAGCACCGGCAGGTCGCACAGCAGCATCAGCGACACGGACAGAGCGAAAGCGGCGTACAGGGACCATGCGCACAACGGTTGACGGCCTTTCTGATGAACCGCCCGCAGCACTATCGTCACGCAGCCCAGACCGAACAGCACCGCGCCGGTCACGGTATCGCCCAGCTCGTCCGGCCATCCCAACGGCAGATCGCCGATCAGGAACGCGTCAACCGTCAAGGCCGCCAGCCCGGCCCAGGCGATGCCTTCGGCCGTCACGCGGAGCCGGCCGGCCAACCATGCGGCGACCGCCAATCCCGCCAGTCCCACGACGCCGATGCAGGCCGCACGGCCCATGTCGCCGAGCGTGGTGTATGCCACTGATGCGAACGTGAGCACGGCGGCGGTGATCAGCACGACGCCCAGCGTCAGCAGCAGAACCTGCACGCCCGACGGAGAGTCCCGCCGTGACGGTGCCGTTTGCCGGGGCTCTGTCGTCTGCCGTGACGGTGCCGCCTGCCATGGCGGTGTGAACGGATTATCCGATGCCGCCGGTTCCGGCCGGTCGGATTCAGGCTGTGGCGGCTGTGGCATCGGCTGAGTCATGATGCTTCCCTTCTCTCGATGCCCCACCGTCATTGTGGAGCAACGCCCTCCGCTGATAATCGTCATTATCGCATGGCCATACTGCGCTGTAAAGCAGCGGTGGCGAGACCGGTCGCGGCTGTTCATGGCGAATTCATGGTGGGGTTCCTCTGGATACACTTCGCGCATCTAGCATATGAGACGCAATGTTCCGAAAAACCATGGGGGAGGAATATGTCACAGCAACATCGATTCATCACACGCGCCATGGCCTGCGTGGCCGCCGCGGCGACTCTGGTGGCCGGACTCGCGTACGCCGGACCTGCGCTCGCCGCTGAAACACCGTCGTATCCGTCCGATTCCGGCAAGCCGAACGTCGACGCGCTGCTCGGCGAATTCACGCAATACTGGCAGCCGAAGTCCAACCCGAGCAATGCCGACGGCGATGTATTCCGCGGCAGCGTGACCGACAAGGGCGTCTCCCTGCTCAAGCGCAACGACGACCTCACTGTGTCGATCAACAACAAGGCGGCTGCGGACGACCAATCCGGCACGCTGGTCGACGGGCGCTACACGCAGCTGCAGCGCGCGCTGATCGACGCCGACCAGAACAACCGCGAAACTTACTGGGACGCTTTCGGCCCGATCATGGGCGAATGGTTCTGGGACGGCATGGTCGTCGACCCGCAGACCAAAACCCGCGCCCTGCAGAAGACATACGATTTGCTCAACGGCATGGTCGGCTACCTGCCCGTCACCGCGGCCAAGCAGTACTTCAACTTCCCGCGCCCGTCCATGAACAAGGACGAGGGCGACGCGTACGACCGCAGCGTGAACGGCGAGAACGACCTTAAGGGACTTTCCCCGCAACTGGCGTTGCGTCGCGCGGCCGACTGGCATGACGATTATCGAGGTCTGGACCATCCGGCTGGATACGATGGGCTGATTCCCGGCAAATCGCAGTCGTTCCCGTCCGGTCATACGATGGCGTTCTACACGTCCGGCCTGACGCTCGCCGCGATGATGCCGGAATTCGCGCCCCAGATCGTCGCGCGGGCCGCGGAGGGCGGCAACGACCGCATCGTGCAAGGCGCGCACTATCCTCTCGACGTCATGGGCGGCCGCATCGTGGGCGAGGCATCCGCAGCCGGCCGTCTGAACGACGACGAGTTCTTCAGCAAGGTCGTGCAGCCGGCACAGACCGAACTGCGCGACTATCTGACGCAGCGCGGCAAAGCCGCCGGTTACGGCGACACGCTCTCCGAGATCATCGCCAACACCAAGGCGACCACGACCGGCGGATACCGCAACTCGTTCACCGACGCCGTGTCGACCAAGCCGATCACCGACGTCCGTTCCGCCGTCGCGTCGTACACGCAGCGGCTGACCTACGGATACCAGCAGGTCGGCAAGGCCGGTCAGGCTCCGCGCGTGCCCGACAACGCCGAAGGGCTGCTGCGCACGGTGTTCCCGACGCTGAACGCGAAGCAGCGCCGCGCCGTGCTTGCCGCCACCGAAATCGACTCCGGATACCCGTTGGACTCCACATCCGACGGCTGGCAGCGTCTGAACCTCGCCGCCGCGTTCACCTCCAAGGTCACGCTGAACCAGGCCGGTGACGTGGTCAAAGTCGAAGCCGGCGACAAGGCCGAGGTCGTGCGCGAATCCGCTCCGACGCCCGCGCCGGGCGGCAATGAGCAGAACAAGCCCGGTACCGTGCCGGGTGGCACGTCGGGTGGCTCGTCTTCCGCCAAGCCGGGCGCGAACACGGGCGTAGTTGCCGGGGGCAAGACGTCCGCGGCCGATTCGCTGGCCCATACCGGTATCGACATGTCGCTGGTGACCGTCCTGGCGATGGCCATGCTGGCGGCCGGCATTACCCTCGAACGGCTGCGCCGGATGACGCGGTAAGCGCGGCACGGCCGCGAGGCCAATACGAAGGCCGCTCGCTCGGTGAGCTCCGGGTGGGTGGCCTTTTTCAATACTGCGGGTTTGCCGAACTGAACCGGGCCCGCAATGTCCCCGAACGCGAATACCTTGGAACCCATGAGTTCCAAAGCACTTCGAATGTCCACCATGTTCCTGCGCACGCTGCGCGAGGATCCCGCCGACGCCGACACCGATTCGGCGAAACTGCTGCTGCGCGCCGGCTATGTGCGCAAGGCGGCTCCTGGTATCTGGACCTGGCTGCCGCTGGGTCTGAAGGTCCTCAACAAGATCGAGGCCATCGTCCGCGAGGAGATCGACGGCATCGGCGCCCAGGAGGTCCACTTCCCGGCGCTGCTGCCGCGCGAGCCGTATGAGGCCACCCACCGCTGGGAGGAATACGGCGAGAACCTGTTCCGTCTGAAGGACCGTCACGAGGCCGACTACCTGCTCGCCCCCACGCATGAGGAAATGTTCACGCTGCTGGTCAAGGATATGTACTCCTCGTACAAGGACCTGCCAGTCACGCTCTACCAGATCCAGACCAAGTACCGCGACGAGTTCCGCCCGCGCGCGGGCCTGATCCGCGGCCGCGAGTTCATCATGAAGGACGCTTACTCGTTCACCATCGACGAGGAGGGCATGAAGAAGGCGTACTACGACGAGCGCGGCGCCTACGAGCGCATCTTCCAGCGTCTCGACCTGAAGTACGTGCCCGTGTTCGCGATGTCCGGCCCGATGGGTGGTTCCGCGTCCGAGGAGTTCCTGGCTCCCATGGCGATTGGTGAGGACACGTTCGCGCTGGCGCCCTCCGGCAAGGCGTGGAACGTCGAGGCGCTGACCACCCCAGAGCTGCCGGCCGTGGACAGCTCCGCCGTGCCCGCGATGGAAAGCCGTGAAACCCCGGATTCCAAGACCATCGAGGATCTGGTCGCCACCGCCAACCGTCTGTACCCGCGTGAGGACGGCCGCGAATGGACTGCCGCCGACACGTTGAAGACCGTGGCCGTGACTGTGCTGCACCCCGAGGACGATGATCATGAGGGGCCGTGGCGCGAGGTCATCGCCGTGGCGCTGCCCGGTGACCGTCAGGTCGATATGAAGCGTCTTGAGGCGCAGTTCGCGCCCGCCGAGCTGGAGGAATCCACCGAGGACGATCTCAAGGCCCATCCCGAGATGGTGGCCGGCTACATGGGGCCGATGGTCTTCGGCAAGCAGGGCGAGGCCGCGGGCGTCGCCGAACCGGTGCGCTTCTTCATCGACGCGCACGTGGCTGAGGGCACTGAGTGGATCATCGGCGGCGACGAGGCGGGCAAGCACCGTTTCCACGCCGTGTACGGCCGTGATTTCAAGGCCGACGGCACCGTCGAGGCGGTCGAGGTGCGTCATGGCGACATGAGCCCGGATGGTTCCGGCCCGCTGAGCTTCGAGCGCGGCGTGGAGATTGGCCAGGTGTTCCAGCTTGGCCTCAAGTACTCCAAGGCGCTTGACCTCAAGGTGCTCGACCAGAACGGCAAGACTGTGCCCGTGTGGATGGGCTGCTACGGCATCGGTGTCTCCCGCGTGCTCGCCTGCATCGCTGAGACGCATCATGACGAGCGCGGTCTGGCATGGCCGGCCGTCATCGCGCCCGCCCAGGTGCACGTCGTCGCCACCGGCAAGGATGCGGCGGCGTTCGACGCGGCCGAGAAGCTGGTCGCAGAACTGGAGGAGCGCGGCATCGAGGTCATCTACGACGACCGCAAGAAGGTCTCCCCGGGCGTCAAGTTCAAGGACGCCGAGCTGATCGGCGTGCCGCTGATTGCAGTCGCCGGCCGTGACACCGTGAATAACGGAACAATCGAGATCCGCAACCGTGACAGCTCCGATTCCGTCGCCGTGCCGGTCGCCGACGCTGCGCAGACGCTGGCGTCGCGTCTGGACACGCTGCTCGGCAAGTAGTCCGGCTGCTTCTCCTGATCGCTCGAAGTGGGGGGTCTTTCATGCGAAAGACCCCCCACTTCTGCGTTTTATTCCTTCTTCACCCAGCGAAAGTCCCGTTTACGCATGCTCGGATGGGACTTTCGCAGGATGGGGGCCCGACTGGCGCATGTCTGTCACCATGAGGTGAGGGCGGTGGCGGCTAGCATCGGCACGAATATCAGGTCCAATGCCAGGAAGCTGCCCGCGACGCACTGCCATGAAGCATCACGTTGTTCCGCGACGCAGCGGCGTATCGACTTCATTTCTCCGGGAATCCATGCGATCAGCGTCAGGAACGCCAATACCGCCAGCAGGATGTTGGTCTGCTTGTTGCGCAGAAATGCAAGCACTATGCAGATTGCTATGAGCAATGCGACGAATCCCAGGCAGGATAAGACGTACGCGATGATGCGCAGACGATTCATCGCCGTGCCGTTCTGCCTTGCGCTGCTCGCCCCAGTGACAGCGGCCATGATTACGGCAAGCGTCAGGGCGATGCCGGCGGTGATGAGACCGGGAATCCATGTCTGCGGTGAGCTGGAGACATACAGCTGCTCTGCTGCGCGGCCGGTGGTCGAATCGGTCAGTCCCGGCACATGCGGACCGAACGTCAGAAACATGGCGAAGTGTCCGATGGAAGCGCCCAATGCGCTGATGATGAATTGCAGGACGAGAACATTGGCGATGGCGACGATCCAGGGCCGATTGTTGAAGACGCCGCCCAATATCCATAACACGACGCCCCCGGGGCCAAACAGCACGGGCAGAACCGCGATCGGCCACCAGTCGCCCGCCAGGGTGATGCCGAACATGTGCAGATACCATTCCCCCATCCGCGCGCTGTCACGGGTCTGGAATGTATACCATGCCTGTATGGCGGTGAACGCCGCGAACAGTGCCAGCCAGGCGACCGTCCACCATACGGCCCGGTGCATCGAGAACGCTTTGCGGGGATTCCTCGGCATACTCAGGCCGATGAATATGGACAGGAAACTGGTGGGGAAGCCGGTGTCGTGGAATTCGGTTTCCCCGTCGGCGGTGACACGGGTCTGTCGCATCCATGGCGGTTTGCCCATGAATTCTCCTTGCTGTTCGTCTGCGATACCGAACCCAGCATAGCCGGTCATGAATGAGCCGGGGCATTGACGGCGTGATTGTGGATAACCGGTTTTCTATCCACATGCTGTCCACAACACGCCAAAGGGGTAGCCTTCGACCACATTGTCCGAAAACCATGTGATGCCGGCGGGAAATCTGCGATAGTGAGTACACCGCCGAGGGGGGGGATCGGCGGTCCAACGTCAGTACAGGGAAGGAAAGGAGGCCGACATGGCCATACAACAGGGGACGGTGACCATCACCGGGTTCGTCGGATCGATGCCGGTGCCGTTCGGGCGCAGCGGGGGAGTCGAGGGATGCTCGTTTCGGATGGGCAGCACGCGGCGGTACCGGGATGGCGGAACCGGTGAATGGCGCAACCTGCCGACCACATGGATTACCGTGAAGGCGTTCAGGACGCTCGCGTCCAACGCTCGCATGTCATTGCACGTGGGGGAGGCGGCGATCGTGACCGGTGTGCTCAGCACGGAGGAATGGACGACCCAGAACGATGAGAGGCGCTCCCGCATCGTTGTGGAGGCCACCAATATCGGCCACGACATCAATTACGGGGTGTCGGAACTGAAGAAGTTCCAGAAATCGGATCGTGACGCCCCGGCGCAGGGGAACGGCACGCCGGCGAATCCCGGCCTGCCGCCATCGCCGGGCGGCGGCACGGCAACGGCGGGCGCGGGACAGCAGGCGGATGCGCGCCCGGTGCATCCAACGCCGGTGACGTTCGATAATCTGGGCGAAGAAACCCCGACCGATAATCCACAGGCCTCACAGACGCAGGAGACCTCACAGGCGCAGGAGTTCGGTTCGGGATTCGCCGAATCGCCGCTCGATGAGTCGACGACCGGGGACATGCGGCCGGCGGGAGAAGCCGAATTCTGATGATCTGCCGGCAGACAGGCGCGGTTCAGCCTGCCTGCCGGCAACGGATTACCAGATGCGTACGCGCTTATCGGGGTCGAGCCACATGGCGCTGTCGGGCGTCACATCAAACGCACGGTAGAACAGGTCCACGTTGCGCACGATGCCGTTCGTTCGGCATTCGGCGGGGGAGTGCGGGTCGATCTGCAGGTATTTCTCGGCGAGCTCGTCACGGTTCTTCGAGCGCCAGATCGAGGCGTAGCTCAGGAAGAAACGCTGCAGACCGGTCCATCCGTCCATCACCGGGGCCGCGGACAGCGACTCCTCGATAGCCTTCGCGGAGCCGTCCTTGTCGCGTCCCGCGGCCTCGTCGAGCGCGAACGCGTAGGCCTTCAGCGCGATGTTCACGCCGCCGAGGTCGCCGATGTTCTCGCCGATGGTCAGCGCTCCGTTGACGTGCGGTGCCTTGTCCGGCTCGTCGGCGTACTTCTCGTCCAGTTGCGTAGGCACGAAGGCGTTGTACTGCTCGATGAGCGCCTTCGTGCGCTTCTCGAAGTTGGCCTTGTCGTCGGCTGTCCACCAGTCGTTGAGCACGCCGTCACCGTCGTACTGTGCGCCCTGGTCGTCGAAGCCGTGGCCGATCTCGTGACCGATCACCGCGCCGATGCCGCCGTAGTTCGCGGCGTCCTCGGCATCCGGGTTGAAGAAAGGAGGCTGCAGAATGGCCGCCGGGAACACGATGACGTTCATGCTCGGCTCGTAGTAGGCGTTCACGGTCTGCGGGTTCATCAGCCACTCGCCCTTGTCGACCGGCTTGCCGGCCTTGGACAGCTGGAAGCCCCACTCGTAGAGCGCCGCGGCCTGCATGTTCACCACCAGGCCGGCGTCGGCATGCACGTCGAACGCGGTGTAGTCGCGCCAACGCTCGGTGTAGCCGATCATCGGCGTGAACTTCGACAGCTTCTCCAGCGCCTTGGCCTTGGTCTCCTCGCCGAGCCAGTCGCTGTTGGTGATCGACACGCGGTAGGCGTCGATCAGGTTGTCGACCAGCTGCCCCATACGCTGCTTGGAGCTTTCGGGGAAATGACGCTTGACGTATTCGCGGCCGACGTCCTCGCCGCAAACGCCGTTGACCAGGGAGACACCGCGACGCCAGCGGTCGCGCTGCTGGGTGGTGCCGGACAGCACTTTGCCGTAGAAGTCGAAGTTGGCTGCATCGTAGTCGTGGCTGAGCAGGCTCGCGGTGCCGATGATGACGTGCACGCGGGCCCACAGCTTGAGGTCGTCAAGGTCAGCGTTGTTCCAGAAGGCGTCGAAGCCCTTGAGGAAGCTGGGCTCGTGGACGATGGTGTGCTGCAGCGCGGCCGTCAGGTCCACCGGCTGGGTCTTCGCCGCCGGCGTGGCGTCGTAGGCGCCCTGCCAGGCGTCGGCCCACGCCGTGATGTCGAAGTGGGCCAATTCGTCGCTCAGCGTGGCGAAATCGGTCGGGTTGTAGGTCTTCTGCGAGTCGCGCGTGGCGACGTTGTCCCAGTGGTTCGCGGCGATGCGGGTCTCGACATCGAGGAAGCGGTCCGCCTGTGCGCGGGTGGTCTCCTCGTCGCCGTAGCCGGCCAGACGCAGCTGCTTGGCGACCATGTCGACGTAGGCTTCGCGGATCGGGGCGTAGTGGTCCTCGCGGTAGTAGGCTTCGTCGGGCAGGCCGATGCCGGACTGTTCGAGGTGCACGACGTTCGTGTCGGGGTTCTTGGGGTCGCCGAATACGGCGATGTCGAAGACGTCCGGCCCCATGTCGATGGGCTTGAGGGCTCCGATGGTGTGGGTCAGCGCCGCCTTGTCGGCGGCGTGGTCGATGGCGTCGAGGGCGGGCCTGATCGGCGTGGCACCGGCCGCCTCGATGGCGTCGGTGTCCATGAACGAGCGGTACAGCGCCTGCGACTTGGCTGCGGGGCAGTCCTCGTCCTCCAGGATGTCGCGGATCTGGCTCTCGGCGTCTTCCGCGAGCTTGTCGAAGGAACCGTAGCGCGCCTTGTCGTCAGGCAGCCGGTACGTGTCGATCCAAGGGCCGTTGACGAAACGGAACAGATCGTCGGATGGTTTGATAACAGAGGAAAAAGCGGCCGTATCGAGGCCGGACGTCAAATCTGTGGTCATGATCTCATACTATCCGGGTTCGGTGACGTTCCTTCTGACCTTCCGCGGCCCGTCTTTTCCCATAGCGAACGACACGCAAGGTATTGGACGGAACGGCGGGTTGTGTTGATGGCATGAATTGGACAACTTTTCTAGAATATGGTGGTGACAGTGACGATATCGAAGTGGCCCGCTTCGGATGCCCGCATATGGTTGACGGCAGGCCGCATGAACGGTGAAGGAGTCATGATGAGCACATACGATGGCGGGCCTTTCCCGCACGGCGACGGACATGGCGACAACGGGCGCGGTGACGGCGGACGGCCCGGCGGGAACGAACAGGCCGGCCGTGCCGGAGAGCCGGAATACGGAGCCTACGCGCCTCAAGGCCAGCCTGCGGGCCAGCAATACCCGTACGGGGGAGCGCCGCAGGACGGCACCGCATCCGGCCAATACCAGACGCAGCCAGGCACCGCATCCGACCAGCCAGGCCGCCCGTACGGCCAGCCCTACGCCTACCAGCCGCCGTTCGGCCAACAGCAGCCCGGCCAGCAGCAAGGGCAGGGCGGCTGGGAGAACTTCAGCCCGTTCCGGCTGATCGAGGAGATGCTGCCGCAGAAGGCGAAGAACGCGATCCGCGGCCTGTACGGCATCATTGGCGTCGCGGCGATCGTGCTCGGCGTCGCGCTGCTGATCTGGCCCGGCAAGACGCTCGGCGTCGCGGCCGTCGCACTCGGCATCTACTTCGTGGTCTCCGGCGTGATCCGCATCGTCAGCGCCATCGTCACATTGGGACTGCCGGCCGGATGGCGCATCCTGGACATCCTCATCGGCATAATGCTGTCGGTCGGCGGCGTACTCATGCTGAAGAACGCGGCCCTGTCCGGACAGGCGCTCGCAGTGTTCATCACGATGGTGGTTGGCCTCGGCTGGATGATGGAAGGCGTGATGGCGCTCGCCGAATCATGGCGTCTGCCGAGCTCCGGCTGGGCGGTGCTGTACGCGATCATCTCGATTATCGCCGGTCTCGTCGTACTGGTCTCGCCGGTCTCGTCGATGCTGTTCCTGGTGATTTTCTGCGGATGTGCGCTGATCGTCATGGGTGTTTCCTCGATGGTCCGCGCGTTCAAGTTCGGCCGTCCGAGGCGTAAGTAACCCCCGCACAGTAGGCTGGGTTGCATGATCGAACTGAAAACCGCTAAGGAAATCGAGGAGATGAAGCCGGCCGGTCGTTTCGTCGGCGAGATTCTCAAGGAACTCAAGGCCATGACGAAGGTCGGCACCAACCTGCTGGAGATCGACGAGTACGTGCACAAGAAGATCGTCGACCGCAAGGGCGCCGAATCGTGCTACGTGGATTATGCGCCGGACTTCGGCACCGGCCCGTTCGCACACTACATCTGCACGTCGGTCAACGACGCGGTGCTGCATGGCATCCCGTTCGACTACAACCTCAAGGACGGGGACCTCGTCAGCCTTGACCTGGCCATCAGCGTCAACGGCTGGGTCGGCGACTCCGCCATCAGCTTCGTGGTCGGCAACGACCCCGACCCGAGCGACCTCAAGCTCATCAAGTGCACCGAGGAGGCGCTCGCCGCCGGCATTGACGCGGCTCGTCCGGGCAACCGTCTGGGCGACGTGTCCTCCACCATCGGCGACATCGCCCGTTCGTACGGCTACCCGATCAACTTGGAATTCGGCGGCCATGGCGTCGGCCACATCATGCACGGCGACCCGCACGTCGCCAACGACGGCAAGGCCGGCCACGGCTACCGCCTGCGCCCGGGTCTGGTCATCGCCATCGAACCGTGGTTCCTCAAGACCACCGACGAGATCTACCAGGACCCCAAGGACGGCTGGACGCTGCGTTCCGAGGACGGGTCGCGTGGCGCCCACAGCGAGCACACGATCGCCATCACCGAGAACGGTCCGGTCATCCTGACCACCCGCGACTGACCGGCAACCGGTCGTCCATCGCCCACGGCCTGTATCGGGCGATGCCGTCGCCGCTTTGGCATGTGATGATGTCCACGTGCTGGAGCGGCGTTTTTGGTGGAAACATGCACGCAATATAGTGTGTCCAATACAAGGCACCGGGACGACGAATTCGATAATTTCGACGACTTGACAATTCGAACGACTCAATCAAGGGATTAAGGAGCGTGCATGGCGACAGCTGAACTTCATGTGGATTCGAATCAGTACACACTGCCGGTCGTCAAGGCTTCGGCCGGCCCGGATGGCATTGTGGTCTCCAAGCTGCGCAACGACGGCTGGGTCACGCTTGATCCCGGCTTCCTGACCACGGCGCAGTGCGAATCGAAGATCACGTTCATAGACGGCAATCGGTCGATCCTGCGCTACCGGGGCTACCCCATCGAGCAGCTGTGCGAGCATTCCGATTTCCTTGAGGTCGCGTGGCTGCTGCGACACGGCGACCTGCCGACGCAGGCGGAATACGACCGGTTTTGCAGCGACATCAACCACAAGACCATGGTGGGCGAGGATTTCCGCACGTTCATGGGCTCGTTCCCCCGTGCCGCCCATCCGATGAGCGTGCTCGCTGCGGCGGTGAACGCGCTTGCGGCGTTCTACCCCGACACCACCGACATCACCGACTCCGACCAGCTGGATGAGGCCGCGAAGATCATCATGGCGAAGGCGCGCACGGTGGTCAGCTACATTTTCCGGCGCCGCCGCGATGAGCCGATGCTCTACCCGGACCTCGCCCGCGGCTACGTCGACGATTTCCTGCGCATGTGCTTCGCCGTGCCATACGAGCGGTTCGATTCCGACCCGCTGTACGTGCACGCGCTCGGCCGTCTGCTCATCATCCATGCCGACCATGAGCAGAATTGCTCCACGTCGGTGGTCCGCATCGCCGGCTCCGCCCACGCGAACCTGTATGCGGCGATCTCCGCCGGCATCAACGCGCTGTCCGGGCCGTTGCATGGCGGCGCGAACGAGGCCGTGTTGCGTCAGTTGAAGGCGATCCGCGACTCCGGCAAGTCCGTCCGCCAGTTCGTGGAGGACGCGAAGGCCGAGGGGCATCGCATCTCAGGCCTGGGGCATCGCGTGTACAAGTCGTATGATCCGCGTGCCGCGATCGCGCGCCTGTATCTGGAGAAGATCATCGCGCGTGAGGACACCCGCAAGCTTCCCGCCGACGAGCGCGCCCTGTTCGACGTCGCGGTCGAGCTTGAGGACATCGCGCTCAACGACGAGTATTTCGTGTCACGTCACTTGTATCCGAATGTCGACTTCTACACCGGCCTGATATACCGCGCGATCGGTTTCGATCCGGCGATGTTCACCACGCTGTTCGCGCTTGGCCGCATCCCCGGATGGATCGCCCAGTACCGCGAGATGCTCGCCGACCCGAACACGAAGATCGGTCGTCCGCGTCAGGTGTACACCGGCGAGGTGGAGCGCGCCTACATCCCCCTGAATCAACGCTGACGGAAGCGGAAAACTGCGCCGATGGCATTGAGCGTTGGCGGGCGGCGTCAGAGACCGCGCGCCAACGCCCAATGCCATCAGTCAGCTCGCTCCGCTCTCAGCAGTCTCTGCGACGCTGCTCGTCGCGCATGTATTCGAAGCACATCTGTGTCTGCTCGGCGTCCGACAGCGCGCGGTGCTCCTCGACGTCGGCGATGTCGAAACGCTGGATCAGGTCGACCAGCCGGTGTCGGTTGTACTGCGGGTACATGCTCCGGCTCATCTGCAACGTATCGATGATGCGGTTCGGCACCGCATGGTGCAGGATGCGCTGCGCCGCCAGGTCGATGAACTTGATGTCGAACTGCATGATGTTGTGCCCGATCATCGCGTCGTCGCCGCACCAGCGCAGGAAGTCGGGCAGCACGGTGTCCAGCGTCGGTGCCGGTTCGAGCATGTCCGGCGTGATGCCGGTCAGCTGCGTGATGAACGGATTGAGGTTGCGCATCGGATTGACCAACTGCTGATAGGTGTCGACGGGCTTGCGGTCGACGACCTTCACCGCTCCGAACTCGATGATGGTGTCCCGATACCAGCTGACACCGGTGGTTTCCAGATCCAGTACGACATAATCGTTGGGCAGTGTCCCGTCGGGCAGCATCGGTGTCTCCTCCCGGCGGCATGAAGCCGCCTCGTAATGGTCGTGGCGAACTCACTACTGTACATCACCATTGTGATACGATTCGCCGTCGTCGGCTTTCCGGTGTCGCAGGCTCCGAAGAAAAGGAAACCCGGCCCAAAAGGGCCGGGTGAGAAGGAGAAGAGGGAAGGGGGTTTCAATTGTGGGGTTACCTTGAGTGACCTCGCCGGCTCTTGCCGACACCTCCATATCACTCCACCATCCTGGAAGCTGTGCTGTGATTGGCATGAATATATGCCGGTACGTTTCCTTCCGGTACGCTGGGAGCCGTTTCCGGATGCGACTTCCAGCGGTATTCGTCACTGCATGGAGATCTCGTCGATGGCTTTCAGCTCCTCGTCGCTGAAGTCCGTGTTCTTCAGCGCCCCGATGTTGTCGATGATTTGCTGCGGCTTGGATGCGCCGGCGAGCACGCTGGTCACGGCGTCGTCGTGCAGCAGCCAGGCGAGCGACATCTCGGCGAGCGTCTGCCCGCGCTGCTTGGCGATCTCGTTCAGGGCCATGATCTGGCCGTGGACGCGCGTCACGTCGTCGGCGTGCAGGAAGCGCGGATCGTGCGCCACGCGCGAATCCGCGGGGATGCCGTTGAGATACCGGTCGGTCAGCAGACCCTGCGCGAGCGGGCAGAACGTGATGAGACCCTTGCCCAGGTCCTTGGCGGTGTCCTTGAGCCCGTTGCGCTCGACGGTGCGGTCGAAGATGTTGTATTTGTTCTGGTTGATGATGAACGGCACGTGCAGTTCATCGAGGATCGTCGCCGCCCGCTCCAGCTGTGGCCCGTCGTAGTTCGACAGGCCCACATAGAGCGCCTTGCCGCTGGCGACGGCCTGGGCGAGCGCGCCCATCGTTTCCTCCAAAGGGGTCTCGGGGTCCGGACGGTGATGGTAGAAGATGTCGACGTAGTCGAGTCCCAGGCGTTCCAGGCTCTGGTCGAGTGAGGCGAGCAGGTATTTGCGGCTGCCCCAATCGCCGTACGGGCCCGACCACATCTCGTAGCCGGCCTTGGTGCTGATGACCAGTTCGTCGCGGTGGGCGGCGAGGTATTGCCGGATCAGCCGTCCCGCGTTCTTCTCCGCGGCGCCGGGTTCGGGGCCGTAGTTGTTGGCCAGGTCGAAGTGCGTGATGCCGTGGTCGAATGCGGTGAGCACCAGGGCCTTCATCTGGTCGTAGGGCGTGATGTCGCCGAAGTTGTGCCAGAAGCCCAGCGATATGGCCGGGAGCTTCAGGCCGCTGGCGCCGCAGCGCTTGTACAGCATGGTGTCGTAGCGCGTCGTGGCGGGCGCGTAGGTGCCGGTGGGTTCGAACATGGGTGCCTCCAGGTGTCGTCGATCGGTCCGATGTCTCCATTGTCACGCTTCAAGTTGGCTTGAGCGCAAGGGCGTCCGGCGTGTCATCCTCGCGGCTACAATGTCGAGCATGGAACGATACACAATCCGCGAGGTCGCCGACATGTTCCATATGGAGCCGTCGACGCTGCGGTATTACGAGGATGCGGGGCTGCTCACCAACGTTGGCCGGACGCCGGCCGGGCAGCGCATATACCTCCAGTGTCATATCAACCGCATGAGGACGATCTGCTGTTTCAAGCACGCGGGCATGTCCATCGAGGACCTCAAGCGGTTCTTCGCGTTCGAGGCCGACGAACCGGAGCATATCGACGACATCGTCGCACTGCTTGAGGACCGTCGCGCCGCCATCGAGGCGCAGCGCAGGACGCCGAAACCGGGCGCCGCCGTGCACACGAGCGTGCCGAACAGGAACATGCCGACCGCGTAGAAGAACAGCTGCCGTGTGGTGAACTTCTGGACGAGGAACGCGCTGATGGGGATCATGGTACCGTTCGTCAGCATGAACACGGTGCTCAGCCATTGCGCAGTGTTGCTGGTGATGTCGAAATCGTGCATCAGATGGGGCAGCGCCGAGGTCATCAGCGTCTGATTGAGGATGGCGGTGAAGCTGCCGACCATCATCACGATGATCGGGACCAGATCACGCTTCGACATGGAATTCGACTGCGCTACGGCGGTATCGGATATGTTCGATTGCATGCATACCTCGCGAGACTCGGGGGGGGGGGGGATCCGGCCGATCTCGGCTGCTGCTGCCAGACCGCCGCTGCGGCCGTTCGGCGACACAGCCCCTGCGGGGATTCGCGGAAAAACAATGAAACCGCATACAGTCTATCGTCCCTGTGGACAACACGACTACTGCCGCTCCCGCCGAAAGTCCAGACGCATCTGATGCCAAGCCGCGCCGCCGTAACGGGAACCGCAGACGCCCTCGTCCCGGTACCCGAAACGCTCATAGAAGCCGATCAGGGGTTCCTTGCACGTCAGCACCAGGCCGTCTCGCCCGGCATCGCGCGCGTCTTCGATGACGGAGCGCATGAGGCGGCTCGCCCGCCTCTCCCGTCGGCTCCCGGGGTCGGTGCACACGCTGAACAGCATCTGCCACGCGCCGCGCTCGTCATGCATGGACGTGTCCGCATACATGGCATCGACCAGATCCGGCTCGTCGGTGACCATGCCGTTGATGGCCGCCGTCAGCCGGTCGTCGTCGAACAGCAGCCAGAAATGGTCGGCGTATGTGCGCAACCGGTCGGCGATGGCGTCGCGGCTCGCCGCCTCCGCCGGCGGAAAGCATTCGGATTCGAGCGCTGCCAGCGCATCCAGATCGCTCATATCGGCGTGTCGTATCATCTGCATGGCTTCACTGTAACAGCTCTCTGCCGTGACCGCGCAGTCAGGGAAAACACATGGGCCCGGCCCGGAACGCATCGAACATGAATGTCCGAATCGCTCCGGGCCGGGCCCACGCCGGCATCACGGGGAATCGCTCGCCGGTCAGCGCCGGGACCGCAGCCATGCCCGCTGCGCCGCGATGATCGCGGCGGTGACGGCCATCATCACCACGAACGCCACCGCGAACCATGCCCACATCGGGCCGGTCATCGCGACCACCTCGAACAGGTGCGGCAGGATGAGCAGCGCGAGCGGGGCACCCAGCACCATCGTCACGCAGACGAACACGCGGATCTTTGTGAACGGCACGCAGCTCTTGATCACGGCGACCATCGACGCGACGATCAGCAGCGCGAACATGACCGTGCGGTTCTGCGTCTCGCCGAACGGAGCGATGAGGCTGAATGCGATGATCATGCCGGTGACGGCGATCGCGAACGGCGCCGCCTTGCCGAGCGCAGTGGGCAGGAACCGGCCGCGGATGCGTCGCGTGTCCGATTCGAATATCGTCAGGAACGACGGCCACGCCTCGATGCAGGCATCGACAAGCGTGATCTGGATCGGAATGAACGGGAACGGGACGTTCAAAGCCAGGCAGAAGAACGACACCAGCACCGAGTAGATCGTCTTGATGAAGAACACGGCGGCCGTGCGGGTCACGTTGTTGACGACCTTGCGGCCCTCCAGCACCACCTGCGGCAGGTAGGTGAAATCGGAGTCGAGCAGCACGACCTGCGAGATCTGGCGCGCGGCGTCCGACCCGGAGGCGATGGCGATCGAGCAGTCGGCCTCGCGCAGGGCGAGCAGGTCGTTCACGCCGTCGCCGGTCATCGCGACCTGATGCCCGGCCCGCTGCATCGCCTGCACCAGCTGGCGCTTCTGCTTGGGGGTGACGCGAGAGAACACCGTGTATCGGCCGGCGACGTCGTCGAACGTGGAATCCGGGGCGTCCGCCGGCACCGAGGTCATGTCGATGACGTCACGCCAACGCTCCAGGCCGGCCTGCCGGGCGACGGCGGCGACGGTGTCGGGATGGTCGCCGGAGATGACCTTCACGTCGACGCCCTGGTCGTGGAAGTACGCCAGCGTCTCCTTGGCCCGCGGGCGGATGTTGTCGCGCAGCGCGATCAGGAACATCGGCTGCAGCGCATCCGGCAGACGCTCCTCGTCCGTCCACGCGCCGGGCAGGTATCCGACGGCGATCAGACGCAGTCCCTGACCCATCAGCGCGGCCGCCTCATCGGGCAGGTTCGCGCCAAGGATGCGCTCCGGGGCGCCCAGGAACACGGTTCCGGTCGCCGCCGCGGCCGACTCGCCCTCCTGCGCGTGGCGAGGCGCGTCTGCCGCACCAGCCGCTGCGCGCATCGTGATGGCGCCCCATTTGCGCTTCGACGAGAACGGGATGATGGCCTGCGCGGCGAAACGGCCGTCGCCGGCGGGCGCCGCGGGCTGCCCGGCATCGGCGGTGGAGCCGTCGGCACCGAAATGGGCGCGCAGCGCCGCGATGGTCACGTTGTTGTCCTCGCTGGCATCCAGGTAGGCGCGCAGCAGCGCGTCGGAATCCTCGGCGACACCGCGCTCGCCGAGCGGCACGATCCGGTCCACGCTCATGTTGCCGTCCGTCAGCGTGCCGGTCTTGTCGAGGCACAGCACGTCCACATGCGCCAGCGTCTCCAGCGAATAGATGTTCTGCACGAGGATCTTGGCCTTCGCGAGGCGGATCACGCCGGTGGCCAGCGACACGGAGATCAGCAGCACCAGTCCCTTCGGCAGCATGCCGAGCAGCGCCGCGGCGGACGACACCACGGCGTCGTACGTGCCGGAGTGCCGCAGGAACATCGCCTCGACGAACAGCAGCACGCCAAGCGGGATGATCAGGAAGCTGGTGAACCGGGTGACCTTGCGCATCGAATCCAGCAGCTCGGAGTGCACGCGCTTCTCCTGGCGCACCTCGTTGATCAGCGAATTCGTGTAGTTCTCGTCGCCGACGTGCGTCACACGGGCGTACGCGCGGCCGGAAATCACCGAGCTGCCGGAATACAGCTCGCTGCCGGCGGTCTTGTCGATGGAGTCGCTTTCGCCGGTCAGCAGCGATTCGTTGACTTCCAGACGGCCGTCGATGACCACGGCGTCGTTGCAGATCTGCTTGCCGGAATCCAGCACCATGACATCGTCCTTGACGATGTCGCCGGCCTCGATGGTCGTCTCCTTGCCGTCGCGCAGCACCACCGCGTGCGGCTGGTTGAGGATCGTCAGCTCGTCGACGAGTTTCTTCGCCTTGAATTCCTGCACGATGCCGATGACGATGTTGAGGATGATGATCGCGATGAACAGCATGTTGGAGTACGCGCCGACCGCGAACAGCAGTATCGCTATAGCGAAGTTCAGTGCGTTGAACAGCGTGCAGATGTTCTCGCGCAGTATCGCGCCTGTCGATTTGGTGACGCTTCGCGCCCCGGTTTCGCCCTCGCCTCGCGCGCGGCGTTCTTCGACTTCAGATGTAGTGAGTCCTGTCATGGTTTCGACTGTATGGGAAAACTGCTGAGGGGGGCGCTAAAAAAACGCAAAAGCATGCTTGATACACACACTTGACGCGCGAGGGCCGTCACGGTTCCGTCATGTCAAAGCGACACAGAGTCGTTTGTTGTCGGTTTTATTCCCCATGCTTGCAGTGAATCACGAGGCGCTGGGGGAACGGGTCGGATACAGTGGTGTCATACCGCAAATCATGGAGACATACGACGAACCACCCATGGGTAATAAGGGGAGCATCGTGCTGCAGATCAAGTCGATTTCCAAGCAATACAAGACCGGCGATTTCGTGCAGAAGGCGTTGGATGACGTCAGCCTGAACCTGCGCGACAGCGAATTCGTGGCGATATTGGGCCCGTCGGGTTCCGGCAAGACCACGCTGCTCAACATCATCGGCGGCCTGGACCGGTACGACAGCGGCGACCTGATCATCAACGGGGTCTCCACCAAACGGTACAAGGACCGTGACTGGAATTCGTACCGCAACCACACGATCGGCTTCGTGTTCCAAAGCTACAACCTGATTCCGCACCAGACGATTCTGTCGAACGTGGAGCTCGCGCTGACGATCTCCGGCGTATCCCGTACCGAACGGCGGGAGCGTGCCCGCAAGGCCCTCGAACAGGTCGGGCTGGGCGACCACATCAACAAGAAGCCGAACCAGCTGTCCGGCGGGCAGATGCAGCGCGTCGCCATCGCCCGCGCCCTGGTCAACGACCCGGACATCGTGCTGGCCGACGAGCCGACCGGAGCGCTCGACTCCGACACGTCCGTGCAAATCATGAACCTGCTCAAGGAGGTGGCGAAGGACCGTCTGGTGGTCATGGTCACACATAATCCCGAGCTCGCCGAGCAGTACGCCACCAGAACCGTCCAGCTGCGCGACGGCGTGATCCGCAGCGATTCCGACCCGTACGAGGTCGAGGAGGGCGCGTCCGAGGCGCCCGTACACAAGAGGCTGGGCAAGGCCTCGATGTCGCTCGCCACGTCCATCGCGCTGAGCTTCAACAATCTGAGGACCAAGAAGGGCCGTACGCTGCTCACCTCGTTTGCCGGGTCTATCGGCATCATCGGCATCGCCCTGATCCTGTCGGTTTCCACCGGCGTCAACGCGTACATCGACAGCATCCAGCGCGACACGATGACCGCCTATCCGATCACCATCGACTCGCAGACCTTCGACATGACCAGCATCATGGGCGCCCAGGCGGGCGGCAAGGAGACCGGAGGCAGATCGGCGAAGAACGACGGCATCTACCCGGATGACCGCAGCATCAAGCAGGCCTCCAGCTTGACGAGCAGCATCACGAAGAACAACCTCACCGATTTCAAGAAGTATCTGGACGACCCCAACAGCGAGGTTCGCCAATATGTCGGCGAACCGGCATCCAATACACGTACGACGTGAAGTTCTCCGTGTTCAGCCACGATCCCGACGGCACGCTGGTCACCGCGAACGGCGTCACCATCGGTGCCAAGTCCGATTCGACATCGAACGCTGCGTGGATGAGCTCGATGGGCCAGTCGTCGAGCATGTCCGACATGACGAGCATGCAGATGACGATGCTGACCGGCAAGACCGACACGAGCGCGTCGCCCGACTCGTTCCATGAAATCATGCCGGGGGCGAAGGACGATCAGCTCATCAGCAAGGTCATCACCGACAACTACCGCGTGGTCAAGGGCGCATGGCCGACCGGCAAGGACCAGGTCGTGCTCGTGCTTGACGACGACAACAAGGTACCGCTCACCACGCTGTATGAGCTGGGCCTGCTCAAGGCCAGCGACTACACCGACATGATGAACAAGATCAACGACGGCGAGACGGTCAAGACGCCCACCGGCAAGATCGACTACGCGACGGCGATGGGGCAGAAGCTGGCCATGATACCCGCCGCAGACCAGTACGTGAAGGACGCGAACGGCGACTACACGTACATCGGCGACGACGCGGACGCCATCGCAAAGCGCTTCGACTCGGCGGAGCAGCTGAAGATCGTGGGCGTGGTCAAGCCGATCAAGGACGCCTCCGCCACGCCGCTGGCCACCGGAATCGGCTACACCCGCGCACTGACCGACGAGCTGATCGACCATACGAACTCCAGCGCCATCGTCACCGACCAGGAGAAGGACAAGACCCGCGACGTGCTCAACGGCCTGGCGTTCGCGCCGTCGGATGACGCGGCGAAGGCCGCTGATGCCAAGACCTATGTGGCCTCGCTCGGCGTGAGCGACAAGGCGAACATGGCCAAGGCCATGATGCAGTCGCAGTCAGCGCAGTCGGCTCAGCCCGGGCAGCCCGGGCAGCCCGGGCAGTCAGCCACGGGCGGGCAGCGGATGGCGGCGATGAGCGAGCAGCAGCTCGCCGACAGCTTCGACCAGTACATCGCCACCGCCTCGCAGGACGTGCTGGTCAAGATCTACGACCAGTACGTCTCGACCGGCACGTATGACGACAACCTCGCCGCGTTCGGCGTGGTGAGCCGGGACGCGCCCTCGACGATCAACATCTACACCGACAGCTTCGAGAGCAAGGACCACGTGTCCAAGGCCATCACCGACTACAACAAGACCGTGCCCAAGGCCGACAAGATCGTCTACACCGATTACGTCGGCCTGATGATGAGTTCGGTGACGACGATCATCAACGTGATCTCCTATGTGCTGATCGCGTTCGTGTCCGTGTCGCTGGTGGTGTCGTCGATCATGATCGGCATCATCACGTACATCTCGGTGCTGGAACGCACCAAGGAGATCGGCATCCTGCGCGCGATGGGCGCCTCGAAGCGCAATGTGTCGCAGGTGTTCAACGCGGAGACCGGACTCATCGGCCTGTGCGCCGGTCTGATAGGCATAGGCGTGACGCTGCTGCTGCTCATACCGGGCAACCAGGTGCTGCACCATTTCATCGGCACCAACGACGTGAACGCCGCGCTGCCGGTGGCCGGAGCGGTGATCCTGGTGGTGCTCAGCATGGTGCTCACCCTTATCGGCGGCCTGATTCCGTCGCGCAAGGCCGCCAAGCAGGACCCGGCCACCGCGCTGCGCACCGAATAGCAGGCGTGATCCGGCGATGCGATACCTATGTGCGCCTGATTCCTTCAAGGAGAGCCTGACCGCCGCCGAGGCGGCACGGGCCCTGGCCGAAGGCATCCGCCGCGGCGACCCCGACGCCGAAATACGATGCCTGCCCATGGCTGACGGGGGAGAGGGAACCGCGCGGGCGCTGGCCGACGCCACCGGCGGCACGATGCTGACGGCCGGCGCGCACGATCCCCTCGGACGCCCGGTGCAGGCCGGGCTCGCGCTGCTCGGCGACGGCCGCACCGCGGTCGTGGAGACCGCCGCCGCCAGCGGACTGGCGCTGCTGCGCCCAGCCGAACGCGACCCGAAGGCCACGACGTCATACGGCACGGGCGAACTGATCCGGGCCGCGCTCGACGCCGGCGCCGAGACGATCATCGTCGGGCTCGGCGGCAGCGCCACCAACGACGCGGGCTGCGGTCTCCTGCAGGCGTTGGGGGTGCGGCTGCTTGACCATGACGGGCGTGACGTGCGGCCGGGCGGGGCGGCGCTCGCCGAAGTGGAGCGCGTTGACCTGAGCGGCCTGGACAGACGGCTTGGCGACGTGCATGTCATCGCCGCCTGCGATGTGACCAATCCGCTGACCGGCCCCGAGGGTGCCAGCGCGGTGTTCGGCCCGCAGAAGGGCGCGAGTCGCGAAGACGTGACGCTGTTGGACGGCGCCCTGCGGCACGTCTCGTCGGTCATCGAACGTGCGCTCGCTGAACGGGTGCCCGCCGAACGGAATGGCGATGGCGGAAAAGTCGAAGCGGCCGTGGCTGAATCATCGTCTCCTGGCCACCGTTCCCGTCCTGACCACCGTACCCGCACGCCCATCGCCGATCATCCCGGAGCCGGGGCGGCGGGCGGCATTGGCATGGCGCTGCTCGCCGTGCTGCACGCCGATTTTCGCCCGGGCATCGACTTGGTGATCGAGCAGTCCGGGCTGGATGCCGCCGCGCAATGGGCGGACATCGTGTTCACCGGCGAAGGTTCGATTGACGCGCAGACCATGTTCGGCAAGACGCCGGTCGGGGTCGCCTCCGTGGCGAAGCGGCACGGCAAACCGGTGATTGCCATCGCCGGCCACGTCGGCGACGGCATCGAATGTCTGCACGGGCGCGGCATCGATGCGGTCTTCGGTGCCGCGCCGGGTGCCGCGAGCCTCGATGAGCTGCTGCGCGACGCCCGTGCGAACGTGGCCCGCACCGCCGAACAGGTCACGCGGCTGATGCGAATCGTGCGCTCGAATTAGCCGCGGATACGAGAACCGGAATGGCCGTTTCCCAGTGATCGGGGCTTTCGCATCCGCGGTTGAGCGCGAGTCAACGATTGGGGTCAGCTTTCGGCCACTGCCTGAATGGCCACGGCTCCGACGAAATTGATCGGCTGGCTGAAGTTCGGCTGGAAGAACAGGTCGGCGCCGGCGAGCTGATCGATCGTGAACCCCGCCTGAATGGCCACGGACACGACGTTCGCCGCCTGCGAGATGTCATGCTTCGACAGGAACTGCGCACCCAGGATGCGCCGGGTGACCGGGCTCCACACCAGCGTGGTCGTCACCGGCGTGGTGGTGAGCATGAAATCGGGGCGGTAATCCTGCGTGATCGTCGTCGATTTCGCGGCGATGCCTCGGCGTTTCGCGCCGCCGGCGGTGAGTCCCGTGGCGGACATCGCCAGATCGTACAACTGCACTGCGCTGGTGGCCTGCGTGCCGGGATACCGCTTCGTCGCGGCGACGATGTTCTCGCCGATGAGCAGCCCCTGCCGCACCGCATTGGTGGCGAGCGGGATGTAATCGTCCGCGCCGGTCGGGTTGTATCGGACCGTGGCGCTGTCGCCCGCCGCGAACACGTCGTCGAGCACCGTGTTGTCCGGCAATGAGGCGCGCATGTAGTCGTCGATGACGATCGCCCCGTTCTTCAGCATACGCAGCTGATCTGCGAACAACGCGGTGTTCGGGCGGAATCCGGCACCCAGGATCGCCACATCGGCCGTGTACTCGCCCTTCTCGGTGACCACGGTCACGCCGGAGCCCTCGATCCCGTCGCTGCCGGCCGCCGGCCGGAACGCCGTCACCTTCTGGCCGAGCGCCAGGGTCACGCCATGCTCGTCGAACGCCTGCTCCACGTCATCGGTGATGGTCGCGTCGAAATTGTTCGCCAGCACGCGGTCCAGCGCATCCACCAGCGTGGTCTTCACGCCGATTTCGCTGAACTGCTCGGCGATCTCCGCGCCGATGTACCCCGCGCCGATCACGACGGCCGATTTCGCGCTGCCCGCGCGCTCCTTGATCGCCATCGCATGGTCCCAGTTCTTGCACAGCAGCACGCGTCCCGATTCGAGCGCCTCGTCCAGCCCGTCGATCGGCGGCACCACGGGCGCGGAACCGGTGGTGATCACCAGCTTGTCGTATCGGTATTCGCTGACTTCCCCGGTGTTCATGTCACGGGCGCGCAACACCTTGCCGGCGACATCCACATCGAGCACGTCGTGGCGCATGTGCATCGTGGCGCCGGCTTCGGCGAGGGCCTTCGGCGACGAATAGAACATGCGCTTCGGATCGGACACGTGGTCGCCGACCCACAGCGCGATGCCGCAGGAAAGGAACGACAGCGAGTCGTTGCGTTCGAATACGTGGACAGTCCAGTCGGGATGCTGCTTGAGGATGGATGTGGCGGCGAACGTTCCCGCGTGAGTGCATCCGACGATGGCTACGGTGGTCATGGGCGAGCTCCTTTGCTTGGGTCCCTCCGGCGCGTGGATCCCGCCGGCGTCACTCCAGCATATCGCCCGGTTCCGCTGCCGGGGTGAGACCAAATGCCCTACAGGGCCCGGATGTGACGAACATCACGATGGCCGATGGGTTGTAGCGTCGGTTTCTGCGCGAAGCCATGTCGCACTTAGTCGCGCCTTGGTTGCCGCCAGAACATTCCGTGCGTGTCGCAAATGGCTCTTGCCGGTCGTCAAAGATGCCGTGCAAGTCGTGAAAATCCAGTGTTTGCAAGGGTTTTGAGCATCCTATAAATAATGTGTATGCCGTCCGGGTTGCGAGGCCGCCGGCCGCTGACTACCTTCATAAGGGTCACGCGGGGTTCATCGGGAAACCCGCCAAGAAAAAACCGCAGGGGGTGCTCATGACGAGGTTCAACACTCAGCTGGTCCACGGATTGCCGGTCAACGACAACAACACCGGAGCCGTCAACCCGCCCATCTACAACTCATCCACATACGCTGTCGAATCGGTCAACGCCATGCCCCGCTGGGATTATGCGCGCAGCGGCAACCCGACCCGCGACTTTTTGGAAAAGCAGATCGCCCAGCTGGAGCACGGGACTCGCGGCTTCGCGTTCGCGTCCGGACTCGCCGCGATTCACGCGGTGCTGTCCATCTTCAAACCCGGGGACCGCATCGTGGTCGGCAAGAACATCTACGGCGGCACGTATTCGCTGTTCAACGAGTACTTCGCCGAGCGCGGGCTGGAGTTCGACAGCGTCGACACCGCCGACTACGAGGCGCTCGACGCCGCGATCAGCGGGTGCGACAGAGGCGGCCGCGCGGCCAGCGCCGTATATTTCGAGACGCTGACCAACCCGCTGCTGCAGATCAACAACGTCAACCGCATCTCGGCCATCGCGCACCGATACGGCGCGCTGTCCATCGTCGACAACACGTTCGTCACCCCGTACCTGCAGCAGCCGCTCGATTTGGGCGCGGATATCGTCATCCATTCGGCCACCAAATACCTGGCAGGCCATTCCGAGGTGAACGCCGGCCTTGTGGTGGTGTTAGACGATGAGGTCGGCAATGGCATCTACTTCGCGCAGAACCGGTTCGGCGGCGTGCTCGCCCCGACCGAATGCAACGACGTGCGCCGTGGCATCCAGACGTTGGCGCTGCGCATGGAGTGTCAGCAGCGCAACGCGCAGGCCGTGGCGGAATACCTGCTGGCGCATCCGCTCGTTCGGGCCGTGCATTACCCGGGCGTGTATGGCGACCGCAACCGTCTGCTCGCCGAGAATGGACTCAAGGGGTTCGGCGGCGTGCTGTCCTTCGAAGTGGTGCCGGGGGTCGACCCGTCCATCGTGCTCGACAACCTGCACGTGTTCCATCTCGCCGTCAGTCTGGGCGCGGTGGAAAGCCTCGCCGAGCTGCCATGCCGCATGACGCATTTCGAGCTGCCTCGCGAGGAGCGTCTCAAGGTGGGCATCACCGACGAGCTGGTGCGTCTGTCGGTGGGCATCGAGGACGTGTCCGACCTGATCGAGGATCTGGGGCAGGGCTTCGACAAGGCGTTCGAGGCGCTGGACATCGACGGCGTAAGCGGTCAGGTGCTCGACCGGCTGACGACGGAAGTGGCCGCATAGGGTCGCGTACCGTGCCTATCATGCGGTGCGGGCCGTGCGGGCGTCGACGTTCATGGCGATGACGCCCGCACTGTCGTGTCTTGAAGGAATATGGCGGTCGGTGTTCGTTGTTTTGGTGGTCATGCGAATGAAAGGGATTTGGAAATGACTGATTTCAGCACGCTTGCGGTTCATGGCGGGTATAATGCGAACCGCAACGACAATGCGGTCAGCGTGCCCATCTACGCCTCCGCCGCCTTCGATTTGGAGAACGCTTCTCGTGGCCGTGATCTGGCCGCCGGTGAGATATCCGGGTTCGAGTATTCCAGAGTCGCCAATCCGACCGTCGATGCGCTCGAACGCCGGCTTGCCGCCCTGGAGGGTGGCGTCGGCGCGGTGGCGGTGTCGTCGGGCATGGCCGCGGTGTCATACGCGCTGATGTGCGCGGGGGAGGGCGGTGGCCGCATCATCGCGCCGACGAACCTGTATGGGGCGTCAGTCGATGCGCTCGGCGACTTCCTGCCGCAGTTCGGCATCCACGCTGATTTCGTCAAGGACATCAACGACCTGCATGAGATCGAGTCTCTGATCGGTCCCGCGACCCGTGCCATCTTCGCCGAGACGGTCGCCAACCCGAACACCGCCATCACCGATATCCGTCCGCTGGCCGATCTGGCGCACCGGCACGGGCTGGCGCTGATTCTCGACAACACCGTGCCGACGCCGTACCTGCTGCGCCCGATCGAATTCGGCGCCGACATCGTTGTGCATTCGACCACCAAGGGCATCACCGGGCATGGCAACGCCATCGGCGGCGTGATCGTCGACGCCGGACGGTTCGACTGGGCGAACGGCCGTTTCCTGCAATTCACGCGGCCTGAGCAGGTCATCGCCGACATCGACGGCAACCGGCGCAGCTTCTCCGGGGCGTTTGGCTCCGGAGCGTTCATCAGGCGCATCCGCGTCAAATACCTGCGCACGTTCGGTGCCGTGCAAAGCCCGTTCAACGCATACCTGCAGCTGATCGGACTGGAGACGCTGCCGCAGCGGGTCGCCCGCCAGGTCGAAACGGCGACGGCCATCGCCGGGCACCTCGAACACACGCCGCATGTCGTGTCGGTGAATTATTCAGGGTTGCCGGACTCGCCGTATCATGCGCTCGCCGGGAAATACTTCCCCCGAGGCGTCGGCCAGATCCTCTCGTTCAAGGTGGAAGGCGGCGCGGACCGTGTGCGTCGCATCCTCGACGGCGTGAAGCTGTTCTCATACGTGCCAAATATCGGCGACGCAAGGTCGCTTATCGTCGACCCCGCGAACATCACCCACCGTGAGGTGCCGGAATCGTATCGCAAGGCCGCCGGTGTGAGCGACGATCTGATTCGTCTGTCCATCGGTCTTGAGGACGCGGGAGACCTGATGGCCGACCTTGACCGGGCCATAGCCGGCGCATACGGGGAGTAGACGCGGGCATGCCGCCGTCCCGTATGGTGAGACGAAGAAGGGCCACGCGGCGAACAACTCTTGAATTCTATGTGAGCTTTCACTGAAAGCCCGTCGTTTTCGGATAGGATGGAATAGACATCGCGCCCGAAGTAGGGTGCGGCAACACCAGACAGGGGGGGAATGATGGATGTCCTGATCATATTGGGCGTCATCGTCGTCATCGTCCTCGCCGTGCTGTGCGCCTCGATTTTCATCGTGCCGCAACAGCAGGCATACATCATCGAACGGTTCGGCAAATACAATAAGGTCCAGTTCGCCGGCATCCACGCCAAGATCCCGTTCGTCGACCGCATCTCGACGAAGACGAACATGCGAGTCTCCCAGCTGAACGTGCAGCTGGAAACCAAGACGCTCGACAACGTGTTCGTCACGGTCGTCGCTTCGACGCAGTTCCGTGTCAATCCTGAGAACGTCGCCACCGCATACTACGAGCTGCGCGATCCCGCTGGACAGCTCAGGAGCTACATGGAGGACGCGCTGCGTTCCGCGATCCCGGCGCTCAGCCTCGATGACGCCTTCGCCCGCAAGGACGACGTCGCCTTCGACGTGCAGAAGACGGTCGGCGCCGAGATGGCGCGCTTCGGCTTCACCGTCGTCAAGACGCTGATCACCGCCATTGACCCGAGCCCGCAGGTCAAGAGCGCGATGGACTCCATCAACGCCGCGCAGCGTGAGAAGGAGGCCACCCGCCAGCGTGCCGAGGCGCAGCGCATCCAGATCGAGACGCAGGCCGCTGCGGACGCCGAGAAGACCCGACTCCAGGGTGAGGGCCAGGCCAACTACCGTCGTGAGATCGCAAACGGCATCGTCGACCAGATCAAGAGCCTGCAGGCCGTGGGCATGGACATCAACGACGTCAACAACGTCGTGCTGTTCAACCAGTACCTTGATGTGATGCGCTCGCTGTCCGAGTCGAACAACACCAAGACCGTCGTGCTGCCCGCTTCCACGCCCGGCGGCTACGAGGATCTCTACCAACAGGTCACCAAGGCCATGCTCACCACCAACGAAGCCAAGTAACAAGTCCTACTCATCGATAGAGCCCCTCATCGCGAGGGGCTTTTACATTATGCCCCCGTTGACGGGCTGAGCCGTCAAGCAAACAGCGGTGCTGTCTGTGGGCGAAGAGCGAACGACAGTGAGCCAGCGGAACAGTCATGCTTAGCCCGTCCATAATTGCAGGGCCCGAAGGGCTGTCGGCTGAGCCGACTGGGGTGGTCACCACCCACTGGCGCTGCGCGTCACCTCCTGCCAGCGGGAGGTGCGCCGTGTCCCGCTACCGCACTCTCGGCGTATGACTGACCGCCGAAATCAGTATCTTCTTCAAGCCGTCATACGGCGGATACACCAGCGAAAGCGTATCCGGCACCGCGGGCTTGCCGACCACGGTCTTGACATGACTGAACTCCAGGAACCCGGCCTTACCGTGATATGAGCCCATGCCCGAAGCTCCCACGCCGCCGAACGGCAGTCGACTGGAGATCAGATGGCCAAGCGGCAGGTTGAATCCCAGCGCTCCGCAACTGACTTCGCGCTCGAACATCCGCCGTACCCTCTTGCTGCCCGTGAACGCGTAGGCCGCCAGCGGGCGTGGCCGGGCGTTGATGAATTCCACTGCGGCCTTCGCGTCGGCGACTTCCAAAATGGGCAGAATCGGGCCGAATATCTCCTCCTGCATCACCAGCGCATCGGGTTTGACGCCCAATAGCATGGTCGGTGCGATGTAGAGGTCATCGCGTCTGGTATTGCCCCCGCATACCGTGCGTCCGGTGGCGGGGTTCTTCGGATCGGGCAGCAGCGCAGTCAGCCGGTCGAAATGCCGGGCGTTGATGATGCGTCCGAAACTGTCGGAATGTTGCGGGTCTGAGCCGAAGAACCGCGTGACGGCCTCGGCGATCTTTCCTGCCAGCGGCTCGATGACGTCGGACGTTGCGAGCACATAGTCGGGTGCCACGCAGGTCTGCCCGGCGTTGATGAACCGCCCCCAGGCGATGCGCCGCGCGGCGACGTCGAGGTTCGCGGTACGGTCGACGAACACCGGCGACTTGCCTCCGAGCTCCAAAGTGACCGGTGTGAGATGCTTCGCGGCGGCGGCCATGACTATCGAACCGACTTTCCCTCCGCCGGTGTAGAAGATGTGATTGAACGGCTGCTCCAGCAGCTTTGTCGTCTCCTGCGGCCCTCCCTGAACCACGAGGAACGCCTGCGGGTCCATGTACCGTGCGATGAGGTCCGCCATCACGCCGCTGGTGTGCGGAGACAGCTCCGATGGTTTCATGCACACGCAATTGCCTGCGGCGATCGCGTCCGCCATAGGCTCGAAACTGAGCAGCACCGGATAGTTCCACGGCGAGATGATGAGCGCCACGCCTTTCGGCTCGGCGACTGTCCAGCCGACTACGGGCTGCAGCAGGTAATGCATCGGCTTGGGATGCCGCGCCGCCCACCTGCCGAGGCGTGGCTTGATGAAGCGAATCTCATCGAGCACCAGCCCGATTTCCATCAGCGCGGTCTCCGCGGCGGGTTTGCCCAGGTCGGCGCGTACCGCACGGGCGATGACGGTGGCATTCTGCCTCAGCATTCGGGCCATCGCGTCGAGTTGCGCCTTTCGCCAGCGCAGTGGCCGGGTGACTCCTGAGCGGAAGGTCGCGTCCAGTTGCGCGAACGCCCGTTGCCGGGCGGCCACCTGCTCCGTCGTGGTCACCGCCGCCGTTTCCTCTGTAGTCATCGTCGTCCTCCTGTTTGCATGGTAGCCGAAGAATCCGCGGAACGTAACCGACGATTTTCGCCCTGACGTCGTATTGGAGTTGCATGCTGGCTCCTGCTGGCGGGAGCTGTCGGCGGAGCCGACTGAGGGTGGTCTGGGTCTTTAGGTGGCGATTGTGCCCTTAAGCGCAATCGTTCTCGATGATCGTGCCCGACGTATGATGAATGCCATGTGAGGTGCATGGCGCACTTCATGAAACCGATGGCATGGGATACTGGGGTTTGCGATGCTTGCGAACGATGAGGTGATGTTGCCGGACGGCGGCTCCATGCCGAGGCTCGGCGTGGATTACCTCGACATGTACCTATTGCACTGGCGTGGCTCGATCCCCTTTGCCGAGACCGTCGCATGCATACAGGAGGCGGTGGACGATGGACTGATCCGCCGTCGGGGTGTCTCGAACCTGAACGTGGACGACATGCGCGAGCTGCTGCGCGTGACGGATGGCTCGCATTGCTGCGTTGACCAGGTGCTGTATCACTTGGGATCGCGCGGCATCGAAGTGGATCTGCTGCCGTGGCTGCGGGAACGGCATATCCCGGTGATGGCATATTGCACCGAACCGGCACATCGCAACTGATCGGTGACGGCTTGGATGGCATAAGATGGGCGCCATGAAGGATTTTCTGATGCGATGGCTGGTGCTGACGGTTGCGGCCGCGGTGATGGTGGTGCTTCTGCCCGGCATGACCGCGGTGGGGCAGCCTCCGATTTTGGGAATTGCAGTGTTCGCGCTGTTCATGGCGCTGATCAACGCCTCGATCAAGCCGGTGACGCAGCTGATCGCGCTGCCGTTTTCGATTCTCACGTTCGGGCTGCTGTATCTGGTCATCAACTGGCTGTTCATGCGGCTCGCCTCATGGTTGGCAATCAGTCTGTTCGGTGTTGGCGTGCTGGTGCACGGGTTCTGGTGGGCGGTGCTCGGCTCTCTCATCATGTCCATTGTCTCGGGGATCGTCGGCAGCATCGTGCGCGATTGAGCGTCGGCGTACATCCGGCATGATGGTCGGATTTCGGGCCTCGCATGATTGCCTAGCCGCGAGCCGACGGCGTTCGCGGACACCCCGGTTCCGTCGGCCACACACCGTGCTAGGATATGCACCGAAGTCAAGGCGATGATCCGTTATCAGCGGGGAGTCTTCGGAAGAAAAGCTTCATGACGGTCGATCGAACGTCGACGGCACGAAGCTGAGTAGAACCGACGGGATCGGCCCGTCACAGCCGAACACAAGCGGTCGCGAGTTTTCGCCGTCTTAGGATGGCCGGATGCGAGCGACAAGCGAGGTGGTACCGCGGTGGCGGTCGGCAGCCTGAGGGCATGCCGCTGATCATCGTCCTCGTAGGCGGGAATGGCCATGACGGCTGTTCCGGGCGGAACAAGGGTTCCGGCCGCGAGGACATCGCCGGCGCATATATGCCGCCGGTGTGGCGAACGGCCGTCTCAATCCCTGTTCTTCCCGTGAATGGTTCGCTATAGCCAGCTCCCGTAGGACCAGTGCAATGCGACATCGAGGAGAGCAATGGTGAGCGAAACCACCAATTCCCACGTGTATCCCAAGGCGAACGAGGGCGGCGAGACCGCCAGCGTCGCGCCGAACCCGAGTTTCCCCAACATGGAGGAAACCGTCCTGAAGTATTGGGACAAGGACGACACCTTCAACAAGTCCGTTGAACGCAACCCTTCCGGCGACCATAGCCAGAACGAGTTCGTGTTCTTCGACGGCCCGCCGTTCGCGAACGGCCTGCCGCACTACGGCCACCTGCTGACCGGTTACGCGAAGGACGTGATCCCGCGCTACCAGACCATGAAGGGCCGCAAGGTCAACCGCGTGTTCGGCTGGGACACGCACGGTCTGCCCGCCGAGCTGGAGGCGCAGAAGGAGCTCGGCATCGACTCGGTCGACCAGATCGAGAAGATGGGCATCGACAAGTTCAATGACGCCTGCCGCGCCTCCGTCCTGAAGTACACGCACGAATGGCAGGATTACGTGCATCGTCAGGCCCGCTGGGTCGACTTCGAGCACGGGTACAAGACGCTGAACATCCCGTACATGGAGTCGGTGATGTGGGCGTTCAAGCAGCTGTACGAGAAGGGCCTGGCGTACCAGGGCTACCGCGTGCTGCCGTACTGCCCGAAGGATCAGACGCCGCTTTCTGCGCACGAGCTGCGCATGGACGCCGACGTGTATCAGGATCGTCAGGACACCACCGTGTCGGTGGCCGTGAAGCTGCGCGACGAGGAGGACGCCTACGCGGTCTTCTGGACCACCACGCCGTGGACCGTGCCCACCAACTTCGCGATCGTCGTCGGCGCTGACATCGACTATGTCGAGGTGCGCCCGACGCAGGGCAAGTACGCCGGCAAGAAGTTCTACTTCGGCAAGCCCCTGCTCTCCAAGTACGAGAAGGAGCTCGGCGAGGATTACGAGGTCGTGCGCGAGCTCAAGGGCTCCGAGATGGCCGGTTGGCGTTACTGGCCGGTGTTCCCGTACTTCGCTGGCGACAAAGCCGAGTCTGAGGGCAACGTGCCGGGGCCCGAAGGCTACCAAATCTTTACCGCGGACTACGTCGACACCGTCGAGGGTACCGGCCTGGTTCACCAGGCTCCCTATGGTGAGGACGATATGAACACGCTGAACGCGCACGGCATCAAGAGCACTGACGTGCTCGACGCCGGCTGCCGCTTCACCGCGCAGTGCCCCGATTACGAGGGCATGTACGTGTTCGACGCGAACAAGCCGATCCTGCGCAACCTGCGCAACGGAGACGGCCCGCTGGCCGAGATCCCGGCCGAGCATCGCGCGATCCTGTTCCAGGAGAAGAGCTATGTGCACTCCTACCCGCATTGCTGGCGTTGCGCCACGCCGCTGATCTACAAGCCTGTGAGCTCCTGGTTCGTGTCGGTGACGAAGATCAAGCCGCGCCTGTTGGAGCTCAACCAGCAGATCAACTGGATTCCTGAGAATGTCAAGGATGGTCAGTTCGGCAAGTGGCTCGCCAACGCGCGCGACTGGTCGATCTCCCGCAACCGCTTCTGGGGTTCGCCGATCCCGGTGTGGGTGAGCGACGATCCGAAGTACCCGCGCGTCGACGTGTACGGTTCGTTGGAGGAGCTCAAGGCCGACTTCGGCGACTACCCGCGCGACAAGGACGGCAACGTCAACATGCACCGTCCGTGGATCGACAACCTCACGCGCGTCAACCCGGACGACCCGACCGGCAAGAGCCACATGCGCCGTATCAGCGATGTGCTCGACTGCTGGTTCGAATCCGGTTCGATGTCGTTCGCGCAGTTCCACTACCCGTTCGAGAACAAGGAGAAGTTCGAGCAGCACTTCCCGGCCGACTACATTGTCGAATACATCGGCCAGACCCGCGGCTGGTTCTACCTGCTGCACGTGATGGCCACCGCGCTGTTCGACCGCCCGGCGTTCAAGAACGTGATCTGCCACGGCATCGTGCTCGGTTCCGACGGCCAGAAGATGTCGAAGCACCTGCGCAACTACCCGGACGTGAACGGCGTGTTCGACAAGTACGGTTCCGACGCCATGCGCTGGTTCCTTATGTCGTCGCCGATCCTGCGCGGCGGCAACCTCATTGTTACCGCTGAGGGCATCCGCGACACCGTGCGTCAGGTCATGCTGCCGGTGTGGAGCTCCTACTACTTCTTCACGCTGTATGCGAACGCGGCCAATGGCGGGGCCGGCTTCGACGCCCGTCAGCTGCGCGCGGACGAGGTGGCGGGTCTGCCCGAGATGGACCGTTACCTGCTGGCCCGCACCCGCAGGCTCGTAGAGCGTGTAGAGAAGTCGCTCGACGAGTTCGCGATTTCTGACGCGTGCGATGCGGCAAGTGACTTCATCGACGTGCTCACCAACTGGTACATCCGCAACACCCGCGACCGCTTCTGGAAGGAGGACGCGAACGCGTTCAACACGCTGTACACCGTGCTTGAGGTGTTCATGCGCGTGCTCGCGCCGCTCGCTCCGATGGAGTCCGAATCCGTGTGGCGTGGCCTGACCGGCGGCGAATCCGTGCATCTGGCCGATTGGCCGTACGTCGCGGACGAGAAGACCGGTGAGGCGACCGAGCTTGGCCGTGTGCTGGTCGACGACCCGGCACTGGTGGACGCGATGGAGAAGGTGCGCGAGATCGTCTCCGGCACTCTGTCGTTGCGCAAGGCCGCCCAGATCCGTGTGCGCCAGCCGCTCGCCAAGCTCACCGTGGTGGCCGAGGATGTGGACGCCGTCAAGGCGTACGACGAAATTCTCAAGTCAGAGCTTAATATAAAGGATATTGAGTTCTGCACGATGGAGGATGCCGGTTCGCAGGGGCTGAAGATCGTGCACGAGCTGAAGGTCAACGCCCGCGCCGCCGGCCCGCGCCTCGGCAAGCAGGTCCAGTTCGCCATCAAGGCGTCCAAGACCGGTGCCTGGCACGTCGATGCCGCGACCGGTGCTCCGGTCGTCGAGACGCCGAACGGCGAGGTTGCGCTGGAGGCCGGCGAATACGAGCTAATCAACCGCGTGGAGGAGGAGAACGCCGCCGAGGCCGCCGCTTCCGTGTCGGCCGCTCTGCCCACCGGCGGTTTCGTGATCCTCGATACCGTGCTGACCGCCGACCTGGAGGCCGAGGGCTACGCCCGCGACGTGATTCGCGCCGTGCAGGACGCCCGCAAGGCCGCCGACCTGGACATCGCCGACAGGATTGCTTTGACGCTGACCGTGCCGTCCGCCAATGTGGCCGATGTCGAGCGGTTCCGCGATCTGATCGCCCATGAGACGCTGGCCACCTCCTTCGCGGTGAAGGAAGGCACCGAGCTGGGTGTGGAGGTCGCCAAGGCGTGACGCCGTGGTGAGCCGACCGCGCCCGCTGCGTGACGCACGGGCGCGTGGAATGCACGAAGTGGTCCTGCCGTTCAACGGCGGGACCACTTTTGTTGTTCCGAGGTATGCTTGCGTTACCGGGCGATTGACGAGGTGACGATAATGTGTGCGACGTACTATGCGAGAACCAGCGATCACGGGTATGAGACCTGCGCGGAACACCTGGCCATGGCCGGCTGCCTCGCCGGCGGGTTTGCTAAGGGCTTTGGGTATCTTGACGACGGATTGATGGCTGGTCTGGTCCATGATCTGGGCAAATACTCGGATGCTTTCCAACGGCGAATCCGCGATCCCGATCATTGCGGACCCGTCGACCATTCGACGGCCGGTGCGTTGCTGTTGATGCGGCACGCATGTCCGCTGGCGGCAATGGCGGTGGCCGGGCATCACGCGGGGTTGCCTGATCTCGGCAGTTACGGCGAACTGGAGGGGTCGACGTTCATGAGTCGCATGAACAGGGCGCGCCGGGCGGGGGATCGCAATCCGCTCACCCTGGCTCAAGCGGGAGAGGCGCAACTGGATATTCCGCAGTCGGCGTTCCTGCATGGGACTCGATCCGCGAAGCCGATGACCTCGGGCAAGCGTCCCGAGCGATGGTCGCTGTACACCGACATGATGTTGACGCGCATGCTGTTCTCCGCTTTGGTGGATGCGGATCGACTGGATGCCGAATTCTTCACTGCGAACCGTGTTGACCGTGCGGAACATCACATCCTTGAATCTTTGAAGCAGCGCCTCGGCCCGCAGGATGTGGCGAGTGGCCGGGTGCCCGCATTCGACACCCTGCGTGAGGCGTCGCTGACGGTGTCCGCCGAACGTGACGCCGAGGACCGGTCCCGGATCGATCGCCTGGCCGCCATCATGGAGGACGCGGCCAATGGATATCTCGCCGCACCCGATCAACGGCCGATTGATGTAAGACGCTGTGAGTTGCTTGAGCGATGCCTCGCCCGCGGCAAAGATCCGTCATACGGCACCGGCCTATATACGCTCACCGCCCCCACCGGCAGCGGCAAAACCATTTCCTCGATCGCGTTCGCCCTCGAACACGCGCGCACCAACAATTTGCGACGCGTCATCTACGTGATTCCGTATACGTCGATTATCGACCAGACGGTAGGCCGGTTCGAGGCAATCTTTGGAACGGACGCCGTGCTGCCCCACTACTCCGAAGCGCCGTACCAGCTCAAGAACGAGTCCGACATGGATGCAACGGATCTCAGACGTGCGCTTGCTGCGGAGAACTGGAACGCGCCGATCGTGGTCACCACGGCGGTGCAGTTCTTTGAAAGCCTATACTCGAACGCAACCTCACGATGCCGTAAGCTGCACAACATAGCGGATTCCGTTATCGTCTTCGACGAGGCGCAGACGTTGCCGGTGCCGTATCTGAGACCGTGCGTACGGGCGATTGCCGAGCTTGTGGAGCGATACAGCTCCACGGCGGTGTTGTGCACCGCCACGCAACCGGAGCTGCAGCCACTACTTGACGAATCCTTCGATGGCGACCACGTGTGTGTTCCTGAGATTTCGCCGTTCACGCGTGATGATCGGGACTCGTTCCGTCGTGTGACCATCGAACGGCTTGGCGATATCGCATTGGATGCGCTTGCGGAGCGACTGGGTGGCCATAAGCAGGTGCTGTGTGTGGTGAACACACGTAGCAAAGCCCAGTATCTCCATGATCGGCTGGCGGACGATGACGCCGAAGGCAGCTTCTGCCTGACCACGCTGCAGTGTGCGGCGGATCGGCAGCGACTGTTCGCTGAGATCCGGGATCGACTGGATGCCGGATCGTCATGCCGCGTGGTTTCCACCTCCCTGATCGAAGCCGGCGTGGACGTCGACTTTCCCGTCGCATATCGTGAGGAGGCCGGACTGGATTCCGTCATCCAGACGGCCGGACGCTGCAATCGCGAGGGTCGTCGCCCCGCGTCGGAGAGTGTGGTCCATGTGTTTTCCACGGAAGGCGGTTGCGCCCCGTTCCTTCGTCAGAACATCGCGGCGTTCCGGGCGGTGGCCGACCGTCATGCTGATTTGAATACGGATGAGGCGGTTCGTGCGTATTTCGCGGAGGCGCTATGTCTGAGAGGCGGTGCCGCCAGCGCGAACGTCGTCAATGATGCGCTTGACCGGCATCGTATCCTGCCGCTGCACGGGCATGACGAGAACTGGCCTTTTGCGACCATCGCCAAACGGTTCAGGCTCATCGACACGCCAACCATACCCGTGTATATCCCGTTGCCCGGTGAGGGGTCGCTCTTGTGCGAACGATTGGAGCGTGGCGATATGGATCGCACGCTGTTTCGGAAACTCGGCAGATACGCGGTCAATGTATGGCCGCGGCATCTCGAACAGTTGAAGTCGGTGGGGGCGGTATTGGCGGTCGGACCGGGGAAGAGCGACGAAGAGGATTGCTTCGTTCTGCGTGACATGGGCTTGTACTCGTCGCGTCTGGGGTTGAAGCTGGACGGTGCGACCGCTGATGGCATTTTCGTGTGAGGAATCCGTGTGTCCGGTCGTGGATGCGGCCCGGACACACGGGCGTTTCGCTCCGCCCAGATGGAGACCAATAAATTTCAATCCACGCTCCCTGAGGGGAGCGACCGTAGGAATCAGTGAATACGCGGTGTCTCTCTTCGGCGGCGTGTTGAACGCCCTCACCATGATACTAGCTTAGGATCTGTATTTATTGAGATGTTCTTATTTGTCTCAATCTTAATGATGTGGTATGTTGGAGTCGTCAACGACGAAAACACCTCGATGAAAGGAGGGAAGATGTCAATACGCTTGGAAGTATGGGGTGAAAACGCCCTTTTTTCGAGAAGCGAATTCAAAACGGAGCGCGTCACCTATGACGTCATGACGCCATCCGCGGCGCGCGGAATACTGGAAGCCATATTCTGGCATCCGGGCATGCGCTGGCGAATCGACAGGATTCACGTGCTTAACCCCATTCGATTCGACAGCATACGCCGCAATGAGATCGATAGCGTCATCGATATCGGCAAAATACGAACGATGGCGGAAGGACGTGGAGATGGCGGCGCCATATACACCGCTGAATCCATCCAACAACGCTCGTCCACCATCCTGCGTGACGTCCGATATGTGATAGATGCTCATTTCGAACTCAACCGGGCGAAAATGTCGTCGACGGATTCAGCGGAGAAATTCCAGAGCATGTTCATGCGGCGTGCGGCCAAAGGGCAGTGCTTCCATCACCCGTACTTCGGTACGAGGGAATTCCCCGCGGAATTCCAGTTATGGCAAGAATCCGGCGATCCCGTCGGATTCGAACAAGGGCATCGGGACCTGGGCTACATGTTGTACGACTTTGATTATCGCAATCCGGCCCATCCCACCCCGTTGTTCTTCCGCGCCGAACTGGATGATGGCGTTCTGGACGTCGAATCCGTGGAGGTCAGGTCATGATCATCAGCGATCTGTGCGATGAGTACGCCGTTCTGGTGTCTCGGGATAAGGCTCCGGCCTATGGGTATGACAACGTCAATGCTCCATACGGGTTGGTCGTCGACGATGACGGTACCTTGATCAGAGTTCGACCGCTGGGGGACTTCAGTGGGAAGAAGCCCGTCAATATCATTCCGGTGCCGGCTCGTTTCCCCCGTTCATCAGGGATTGTGGCGAACTTCCTCTGCGACAACGTCACATACCTGCTCGGCTGCGACACCAAAGGGAACGCCAAGCGTGCGGCGCAGGCGTTCCAAGCATGCGGTGAATTGCATCGACGCATACTCGATGGCGTTAAGGACCGTGCCGCCTCCGCCGTACTCGCCTTCTTCTCGAAGGCGCCCCAATGGCAGGCCGCCCAACGTCTTATGGGGGATGAGGCCTGGAAATCATCGGTGACGATGAACTTCGCTCTGGAATATGACGATGGGGAGCGGACGATATTCATCGGAGAGCTTCCGAGCATACAAGAGGCCTGGGATGCCTATTACGGGCGGGAGGACGATGCCGATGAATCGGCACTGGTCTCAAGCCTGGTTTCCGGCGAACGCATCGTTCCGGAAAAGATCCATCCCAAGATCAAAGGTGTCGCGGGAGCTCAATCATCAGGTGCGTCATTGATATCATTCAATGCTCGGGCGTTCTGCTCGCATGGCGCCGAGCAGAATGAGAACGCTCCGATGAGCAAGCGGGAGGCCTATGAATATACGACGGCGTTGAACACCCTGCTCGCCGACCGTGATCGGGTCCAGCGCATTGGAGGCGATACCGTCATATCGTGGGCTCGTTGTGGTGATAACGCATATCGTGACGTGTGGGACCAGTATATGGGACAATCCGGCGGACTGAGTGAAAAAGTGGTCGTGGATGCCACGCGTGCGCTGGCGCAGGGAAAACCTTACGACTACGAGGGAATTCACCTCAGCCCGGATGAACAATTCCATATTCTCGCGCTGTCCCCCAATGCCGCACGTCTTTCGGTTCGGTTCTACCTGACCGATACGTTCGGGGCGTTCGCGCGCAACATCGATCGGCATTATCGAGATATCGCCATCCGCCGCCCCAGCTACGATTCGACGACCTTCCTGCCCACATGGCGGTTGTTGAATCAGACCATACGGACACAAAGCAAAACCGCGAAAGCGTCGCCGCAAATGGCGGGTGCCGTCATGAAAGCGATACTTGAAGGCACGCCGTATCCGATGACTCTGATCAACGCGGTGGAGCGTCGGATCAATGCCGAACATGATGTCTCGCCGGACAAGGCGGCGATCATCAAAGCGTATTACCTACGCGCAACAACCAATGCACAGTTCAAGGAGGTGCTACGGATGGACATCAATGAAGAGAGCGGCTACCTGCCGTATGTGCTCGGCCGCATGTTCTCCATCTACGAGCAGATTCAGTTGGGCGCCATACCCAACATCAATACCACGATCAAGGACAAGTATTTCACCAGTGCATCCACGACTCCGGCCCGCATCTTCCCGATTCTGGGAGATCTCGCGGCGAAGCACATGCGGAAAGCCTGGAAGTCGAAGGGGTTGAAAGTCAAGCTGGACAAGGCCCTGGGCGAGCTGACCGGGAGAGTGGGGGACCGTTATCCCTCCCGTCTTTCCCTGGAGGAACGCGGCGCATTCCAACTCGGATATTACTTCGAAAATCAGAAACGATTCGACAAAACCAACAAGAACAACAACGAACAGGGAGAGAGCAATGACTGACCGTAAACCCATCGAGAACCGTTATGACTTCACCATCCTCTTTGATGTGAAGGACGGCAATCCCAACGGCGACCCGGACTCCGGCAACATGCCCCGAGTCGACATCGAAACCGGTAATGGCCTGACGACGGATGTCTGCATCAAGCGCAAGATCCGCGACTATGTGCAGACGGCTATGGGTGAGCAGGCCCCTTGGCGAATCTATATCCAGAACAGGCAGACGCTCAATCGGTTGGACGGTGAGGCGCTCAAGGCGGAACATATCAACGCCAGCCTTGAAAACAAGGATTTCGCCAAGGAAATCAAAGCTCTGAAGAAGACCGATCCCGAATTGGATCGACGTCTGCGCGACTATATGTGCGACCAGTTCTTCGACATTCGCACCTTTGGCGCGGTGATGACCACATTCGTCAAAGGCAATCTGTCGTGCGGTCAGGTGCGGGGTCCGGTGCAACTCGGGTTCGCCCGCTCCATCGATCCGATCAGCGTTCAGGAGATATCCATCACCCGTATCGCCGTCACCACGGAAGCGGATGCCGCCGAGAAAAACAACACCATGGGCAACAAATTCATCATCCCCTATGGCCTCTACCGCATGAACGGCTACATCTCCGCCAAGCTCGCGCAGAACGTCACCGGTTTCTGCGATGAAGACCTCGATGTACTGTGGCAAGCGATTCTGAACATGTTCGAGTTCGATCGCTCCGCGGCGCGCGGCAACATGGCGGTTCGCAAGCTGTACGTATTCAAGCACAGCAGCGCACTCGGCGATGCCCCCTCGTGGAAGCTGTTCGACGGCATCGACGTCCATAAGCGTGACGAAGTGGATGTGCCCCGCGATTTCGGTGATTACGAGGTTCGAGTGAATCGTGAAGCCATTCCGGAATCCGTCAGCCTGACCGAAATGGTCGATCACACATTGTGATTCCCCATACAGGCCGGAGATCGTCATCGTAATGACATCATGCCATCGTTTGGCAATCTCCGGCCTTCGGATTGTGTATGCCGGTGATTCCACCGCATGAACCGTTGGAGAGAGGCCTTGCATGCAAGCACAATCAGAGTATCCCGAAGATGACTGGCTGGCTCTTTCCGGCCTTCAGCATTTCGCGTTTTGCCGACGTCAGTGGGCGTTGATTCATGTCGAGCAGCAGTGGCGGGACAACTATCTCACGACGGCCGGCTCCCTGGAACATGACAGGGCTCACGACTATGGCGCGTCGGAAGCCCGGGGCGATCTGCTGATCATGCGTGATCTGCGTGTGTTTTCACGACGGCTGGGCATCACCGGTGCATGTGACGTAATCGAGTTCCGACAATCGGACGCCGGCGTGTCGTTGCACGGGCGAGCCGGTACCTGGTCGCCCTACCCCGTGGAATACAAGCATGGCGCACCCAAACAGACGGATGCGGATCGCCTTCAACTGTGTGCGGAGGCCATGTGCCTGGAAGAGATGTTGGCCTGCTCGATTCCGGAAGGCGCGTTGTTCTACCAGCAGACCAAGCATAGGGAGCGCGTGCGTCTCGATGAATCGTTACGCGATCAGATCGTTGCTATGTCGGGTGAGATGCACGACCTGTTCGCTCGTGGTCATACTCCGAACGTCAAACCTTCGAAAAGCTGCCGAGCGTGCTCGCTACGCGATATCTGCCTGCCGAAACTTGCGGGAAGCCGCTCGGCGAAACAATTCATTGATGAGGTCATGCGCGGAGAAGCGGCCGGACAGGAGAATCGCACATGAAGCAACTGCTCAACACCTTGTATGTCACCAGCGAGGACGCCTATCTGTCGCTGAAGAACGACAATGTCATAGTCCAGCAAGGGGATGCCGCACTCGGACAGATCCCGTTGCGCTCCCTGGAGAGCATCGTGAGCTTCTCCTACAAAGGCGCGTCGCCCGCACTCATGGGCAGATGCTCGGAATCCGGAGTAGGACTGTCGTTCTTTTCCCCTCATGGACGATACTACTGTTCGATACTCGGCGAGAACAACCGCAACGTGCTGCTTCGTCGTGAACAGTTCCGTTTCGCGGACGACGACGGTGCTGCCTTGTTGTTCGCGCGGTCGTTCATCATTGGGAAGATCTACAACTCTCGTTGGGTTCTTGAGCGAACCAAACGGGATCACGCGCTACGCATCAACAGTGAGCGAATCGCTGAGCAAAGCGAGAAACTTCGGCAGTCGTTGCTGGGTGTACGCGATTGCACGTCCATAGACGGGCTGCGCGGAGTGGAGGGATTGGCCGCCAAAGACTATTTCTTCGCTTTTGATGATCTGATTCTACGTAACAAGGACGCGTTCTTCTTCGAGCAGCGTAGCCGCAGACCTCCGTTGGATCGTGCGAATGCGTTGATGTCGTTCGTGTACTCGATACTGACCGGTGATTGCATCGCGGCTCTGCAAGGAGTCGGGCTTGACCCGTATGTGGGGTTTCTGCATACCGATCGGCCGGGGCGCGCTTCCCTGGCGTTGGATCTGGTTGAGGAATTTCGGCCAGCTCTGGCCGACCGTTTCGTGCTGACGCTCATCAACACGGGAGCGGTCAAGCCCTCCCAGTTCGAAGTGCGTGAGAACGGCGGCGTGTTCCTTTCCGATAGCGGGCGCAAGACAGTGCTTGCCGCGTGGCAGAAGCGAAAACAGGAGACGATTACCCATCCGTTCTTCAACGAGAAAATGCCGTGGGGACTGGTGCCCCATGTACAGGCATTGCTGCTCAGCCGTGTGATCCGCGGTGATCTGGATGCTTATCCGCCGTTCATGTGGAAATAGATAGCTTTCCATGGAGTCGGGGGAGCGGCTCGCCGATGTGAAAAGATGCGGATGATTCCTTTCGGCATGATAAGGAGACGGGATAAGATGGAACGATGATGGTTGTTGTGGCTTACGATGTCAGCACGGAGACGCCCGAAGGCAGGCGAAGGCTGCGGAACGTGGCCAAGATTTGCATGAAATACGGTCAACGCGTGCAGAACAGCGTTTTCGAGTGCTCCGTATCGCCGTCCGATTACCTGATTCTGAAGCATGATCTGGCGAAGATTATGGATGAGTCGCAAGACAGTCTGCGGTACTACAATCTCGGGGCGAAGTATTCTTCGAAGATTGAATATCGGGGAAGGCAGCGACATTTACCGGTCGATGGCGTGATGATGCTTTGACGCCGCATTGGCATACGGCATTCGGCGGACTGGCGCGGTGTACGACGTGCGGAGGCTACGACGTACGGAGGTCGGCCGGTGCGAGCCCTGAGCTCTCATGAAGCACTGGGTCGTTCGCACCACGGTTCATGGCTTTTGAGGACGGTGTGTGTTCTTCTCGTCGTTTGATAACTCAAGAGTGAGTGATTTGCTGGCATATCGATTCAGCGGATTCGCGTATCAGGGAAAATGCGGGTGGATCGTACGGTATAATTGATGTCGTGAGATGGGTGGAGTGTCCATATTTTGAGATATGAAGTCCATTCTTGCGGTCGCACCCCTCACGGGGTGCGTGGATTGAAATCCTACGACGAATTTGTATCCGGGTCGCATCATCGTCGCACCCCTCACGGGGTGCGTGGATTGAAATCGCGAAACCGTGCCCCGCACGCATGATGTCAACTGTCGCACCCCTCACGGGGTGCGTGGATTGAAATACTATATCACGGAGTGTGGATAACGGTAGATGTCGTCGCACCCCTCACGGGGTGCGTGGATTGAAATGTTGATATTCGACTCGTTGGTTTTCGCCAACGTCA